>Ga0207701_10000717_pt1 | contig 34939 bp, 41 predicted proteins | sample KBSSwiSSwithPhiX_FD_184294 | JGI IMG/M metagenome (GOLD analysis project Ga0207701, IMG submission 184294) | Switchgrass rhizosphere bulk soil microbial communities from Kellogg Biological Station, Michigan, USA, with PhiX - S5 (SPAdes) (version 2) | ecosystem: Environmental > Terrestrial >... | reverse complement strand
AACCGATCCTGATTTTATCTTATAATTTCGCATGAAAAAGCCGATCCGTGGCAGCTGCCTGTGTGGCGGCGTACGTTTTGAAGTCGAGTCCCCTTTTCTGCAGGCGAGTCATTGTCATTGCGACCGCTGCCGCAAGCATTCGGGGACAGCCGTATGCACGCAAACGCGGGTTTTGAGGGAACAGTTCCGTCTCCTCCAAGGCGAAAAGTTGATCAAGGTTTACGGAAAAGGCGAAGGCGCTGTGAAAGCGTTTTGCGTCAACTGCGGTTCCAGCCTCTTTGGTGGGGATTGGCCAGAGGGTCCCCAGGTGTCGATTCGCATGGGAGCGTTCGATGACGACCCAGGCATTCGGCCACAGTTTCATACCTTTGTCGATTGCCGCGCGCCATGGGACACGATCACCGACGATCTTCCGCAGTACTCCGAACGGCGAACTTAACTGCTGCCGCTATAATTAACGAGTTACCTGACCCGGATTACACAGATTTGATTATCCGTGATATCCGCGTAATCCGCGGTTAACCATTCAATTGGAATGGCGACAAAGTTTGTTCTCATCGGTAGCGGGCTCGCCGGTGGCCTGCTCGCCGCTTACTTGGGGCGCCGCGGTCACGATGTCGATCTTTACGAACGGCGCGCTGATCCGCGTGAGGGAAACATCGTCGGCGGGCGCTCAATCAATCTCGCGCTCTCGACCCGCGGAATTTACGCGCTCGAACAGCTCGGCATCGCCGATGAAGTGTTGCGGCACGCCATTCCTATGCGCGGGCGCATGATTCACGACAAATCTGGCGCGCTCCATTTTTCGCCCTACGACCGCGATCCGAACAAATTCATCAATTCGATTGGTCGCGCTGCGCTGAACACTACAGTGATCGAAGCGGCACAGCGTTATCCGAGCGTCCGCGTTCATTTCAATCATCGCTGCACCGACGTCGATCTTGATTCCGCTACCGCGAAACTCGTTTCGTCCGGTGCAGAAGGGGCCGTGTCGGCCGCAGATTCTGACCGTCAAATAATTAAAGCTCGGGCCGACGCTATCGTCGGCGTCGATGGCGCTTTCTCTGCAGTCCGCCAATCAATGCAGAAGAAAATATCGGGCTTTGAATACGACGAGAGTTATCTCGCGCACGGTTACAAGGAGCTTACCATTCCGCCGGCGCCGGATGGTTCGTGGCGAATGGAAAAGGAAGCGCTCCATATCTGGCCACGCAAAAGTTTCATGATGATCGCCCTCCCGAACCCGGATGGCTCCTTCACCTGCACGCTTTTTTGGGAATTCGAAGGGCCGCGCAGCTTCGCCTCGACCGAGACCGACGACCAAATCCGCCACTTTTTCGAGGAAGAATTTCCCGATGCCGTGCCGCTGATGCCGTCATTGCTCGATGAATTCAAAACCAATCCAACCGGTTCGCTCGTGACCATTCGTTGCGCACCGTGGTTTTACAAAGACAAAATCGTACTCGTCGGCGACGCTGCCCACGCCGTGGTGCCTTTCTACGGTCAGGGCATGAACGCCGCATTCGAAGATTGCGTCGTGCTCGACAAATGCCTGGCCGAATTCCCCGAGGATCGACAGCGCGCTTTCGCTGATTATTTCGCACGGCGAAAAGAAAATACCGAGGCCCTCGCCAACCTCGCGGTGCAAAATTTTATTGAGATGCGCGACAAAACCGCGTCGAAGGCATTTCGGGCAAAAAAGAAGCTCGATCATCTGCTCGAAGGTTTGTTGCCCGGAATTTATCTGCCGCTCTACACCATGGTCACGTTCACGCGCATCCCCTATTCCGCCGGGGCGAGACGCGCGCGGCTGCAGGATCGAATTGTTTACGCCGGCCTGGCGGTTCTTTTCCTGGCGACCGCCATCGCCTTGATAAGGCTTATTTCTCGTTAAGAGAATTTTCCAGCCTATGCATTCGACGTTGGATGTTGAGCGTCGGGCGTTTTCTCTTACTCTTTGACCGTCTAAACTCCACCAAATGAACACAGATCTAGCGCAACTGGCCCATGATCGGTACGAGATTGCCGACACGCTGCATCGGTACGCGTTCGGCCTGGACCACGGTGACGCCGATTCATTGGCATCGGCATTTACAGAAGATTGCATTTTCGATTTCCGGCCGGCGGGGAGGAAACTTAAGATTGATTTTCCGAAACTGAATGGCCGGGAAGCGATCGTGAATGCTCTTATTCCGTTCCTCGGGCCACTCGACACCAGTCACACCGTCAGCAATCTGCAAATCGAGGCGAGTGATGATTCGGCAACATTGTATGCCTACGTGATGTCTCAACATTTCATGCCGCGAGAAGGTTGCCAGGCTGGATCAGAAAATGCGCTGCTAATGAACCGCTACGATTGCGAGCTGGTGCGCGACGGCCAGAAATGGCGCTTTAAGCGGGTCACGATTGATAATGCCTGGGCACAAGGCAATCCGGAAATTCTTAACGCCCTCGCGATTCGCCGCGCTTTAGCCGCAAAATCGAGGCAGTCGAAATAGCGCTAAAATCAGCGACCGAGGGTTGCCTTCACACCTCGAGCGGGTGTAAAAAGGATCAACATCAACCATCAATCTATTATGAGTGATACCTATGTCCCATTAATCAGCTCCGGCGTAGCCGGACCACTTGGCGTTCTGCATTTGCCCCGCATGTGGCAAAAAGTCTCGCTGGAAGCGACGCGCAAACTTGCTTCCGGTTATCCCGGCATCGGCCGAGGGTTCGACGCCATGACCTGCGCCGACCTTGGACTCGAGGAACAGGCGGTGAAGGATTATATCAAGAAGAACAAGCCGACCTATCCGCAGTTCGAAGCGTGGGTGAAAGCGAATGCGAAGTCGCTCACCCCGCAGGCGATCGACAAACACAACGCCGCGGTGCGCGGGTACAATCACGACGATGAGACGCGCCAGGAAATCCTGGGCAATTGCAGGATGGCGGCTGACTCTTCTGCACCGAAGGACGCGGTCAACCTGAATAATCTCGACGATTGGCACGAGTTCCACAAAGCCGTTTTGCAATAAGCTTTGCCGCGTCAAAGCATTGAATCGGTAAAACCTAAATCGTTGTTAAGCCCGAGCGCAGGCGACACGCCTGCCACTACAGTCTCCTCTTGACAGTCTAGATGAAAGATTGAACAATTCTTTACCAAGACTGTCTAGGCTTGATAGGTCTTATGGCGAAAGAGAAACCAGACCTGGTTTACGGAACGCTCGACATGTTGATCTTGAAGGCGCTCCAGCACGACCCGCGACACGGCCTCGGGATCGCCGATCGGATCCAGCAGATGTCTCAGGACATTTTGCGTGTCGAGCAAGGATCGCTTTATCCCGCCCTTTACCGCCTGGAAGCTCAAGGATGGATCACGGCAGAATGGGGCGTCTCTGATAACAATCGGAAAGCCCGTTATTACAAACTGACCTCGGCCGGACGCAAACAGCTTGCAGCAGAAAAGGACCACTGGCTGCGCATTACCAAGGGAATCGATCTCGTCCTTTCCGGAACCTGAATTGTTTATGCCGCGACTCCGCGCCTGGTTTTCTCGACTCCTCGGACTGTTTTCCAAAAATCGTCGCGATGCGGAGATGGCGGAAGAGATGCAAGCGCATGTCGATCTTTTGATTGAACGAAACATTGCCGCTGGAATGTCGCCCGATGATGCACGGAATGCGGCCTTGCGACAATTCGGTCGAGTCGAGCAGACCAAAGAAATCGCGCGCGAGCAGCGAGTATGGACCTGGGCGGATGAATTTCTGCAGGACATTCGCTTCGGCGCGCGCATGCTCGTGCGCAGCCCGGGTTTTTCCGTTCTCGCGATTCTTTGCCTTACGCTTGGGATCGGAACCAACGCCGCGGTCTTCAGTTGGATCGAAGGGATTCTGATTCGCCCGTATCCGCTGGTTGCGCATCAAGACCGGATGGTCGCGCTCGTTGGTACCAGACAAGGAACTACGGAAAAGGAGGGCCTCGCCTATCCCGACTTTCTCGATCTCCAAAAAAACTCAAGTCTGTTCGAATCGTTCATTGTCGATCGAATTACGGGCACGACGCTCAGCATTGGCGATCGCGCCGAACGCGCTACGGGTGGAATCGTCTCGGCGAATTATTTCGATGCGCTGGGTGTTCGCCCGCTGCTCGGTCGTGGATTTCGGCCGGAAGAAGGCGAGGGACGAAATGCGCATCCGGTCACAGTAATTAGTTACCTGACCTGGCAGGACCGTTACAAGGGCGACCCGGACATTATCGGCAAAACGCAATATCTCGACGGCGTGCAACACACGATCATTGGCGTCGCGCCGGAAAAATTCCACGGCACCTTCATCGGATATTCGTTCAACTTCTGGGTCCCGACGTCGATGCAGGAGACATTTGATTCGACCGGCTACAAACTGGAAGACCGCGGGGCACGCTGGATTGAAGGTTACGCGTTTTTGAAACCGGGCGTCGCGCGCCAACAAGCGCAAGCCGAGCTCAATGCGATCGCACAACGACTCGAGAATGATTTCCCGGAGACAAACCGCGGGCACGGCTTTGAAATTCTGCCGCTCTGGAAAACCCCATTCAACGCCGTCGCAAATCTGTCGCCCACACTGGGCATCACAACCGGGGTCGCTTTTTTCGTTCTTTTAATCGCTTGTGCGAACGTGAGTAATCTGCTCCTCGCTCGATCGTTGTTGCGTCGTCATGAAATGACAATGCGCCTGGCACTCGGTGCGCGACGCCGTCGTCTGGTGAAACAACTTTTCACCGAAGGTCTGTTGCTTTCCGTGATCGCCGCCGCCGGTGGAGTCACGGTCGCGTACTGGTGTCGCAACGCTCTCGTTCTGGTGTCTCCAACCCGCATTCCAGGCATCGCAATCGATTTTCCCGGACAACTCGACTGGCGTGTTCTGGCTCTAAGTGTCGCGGTTTGCATCGGATCGACAATGCTGTTCGCCCTGGTGCCGGCCATTCAAGCAAGCCATGTCGATCTTTCCGGCGCCCTCAAAAGTGAAAGTAGCGGAATGATAGGCGGCAGTGGCCGATCGCGACTGCGGTCCGTGCTGGTGTTCGTTCAAGTGGCGCTGAGTTTTGTCCTCATTGCTGGAACTGGATTATTGCTCCGAAGCCTGGCGCAAATGCAGAGCTCCGATCCAGGATTCTCGACACGAAACGTCGTCGTGTCGGCGGTGGATCTTTTTTCTTCCGGCTACAAGCCCGATCGGGCCAAAATTTTTTACGAACAAATGCTGGAGCGCATCCGGGCGCTGCCCGGCGTTCAATCGGTAGCATTGGCCCGGGTCAGGCCTTTCAGCTATGCGGTTTACTCGTCGGCGCCGCTGGAGATCGAAGGTTATCAGCCGCCGCGCAATGAGCAGGTGACGGCGGAATACAATCAAGTTGGCGAAGGATACTTTAGCACAATCGGCATCCCAATTGTTACAGGCCGGGAATTCACTCGCGACGATGACGAAAACGCGCCACCGGTTGCGATCGTCAATGAGACGATGGCGGCAAAATATTGGCCGGGAAAAGACGCGATCGGTCAGCGCCTCAGGGTGAAAAACAAATGGATGGAGGTTGTGGGCGTGGCAAAGAATGCGAACTACCGGACCAAACTTGAGCAGCCGACAACATTTTTTTACGTGCCGGTTCGCCAGAATTTTGTCGTCCAAAACGGCTTCATCATCCGGACGGAGCAAAGCGCCACCGCGATCATGAACGCGTTCGGTCGCGAAATCCACGCGCTCGATCAAAATCTCGCGCCCTTGGACACAATCACTTTGCAAGAGCAAGTCGATCGCATGAGTTACACGCAACGCCTGGCGGTAACGCTGCTGGCAATCTTCGGCGGGATGGCCCTCTTTCTCGCCGCGATTGGGCTGTACGCGGTCCTGTCCTACTCCGTCTCCCAAAGCACGCGTGAACTTGGCTTGCGGATGGCGCTCGGCGCGGGCGCAGGCGATCTCTTGCGTTTGGTCATTTCGCGCGGGGTACGATTGACTACTGTGGGAGTTGCTATCGGCGCGATTGCAGCGCTCACGCTGACGCGTTTGATGGGCAATCTGCTTTACAAGGTGAGCCCGCGCGATCCGCTCTCATTCGGCGTGGCCTTCATCGTAATGACGCTAGTCGCGTTAGTCGCCTGCTTTCTCCCGGCTTGGCGGGCTACGCGCATAGATCCCGTTCGCGCTCTGCGGACTTAATTATCCCGAGAATATTGCAAGTCTAGAATCCGGCTCGCGCCGTGACGGCCGATACTTGATACTCGATGTTGCATGCTGGATGCTGGATTTTGGCTGTCTTAAGTAGCAAGAACCCACTATGCCACGCAAAGGATGAATAAAGTCGTTTCAGTTCCAGCCGTTTTTAGGAAAACGAGGGATACTTTCGCCGCCGGGGCAAAAACCCTGCCGCAACGATACTTTGTCTCGACTGAAATCTTTCGCCAGGAACAAGAACAAATCTTCTCGACGCAGTGGCTGTTGGTTGGGCATCAGAGTCAGATCGCTGATGCCGGCGACTATTTCTTGGTATCGGCTCCGCCTTCATCCGATTACGGCGCGGCAGGCGAATCGTTGATCATTACTCGTGATAAGAACGGAGCGATTCACGGATTCTACAATGTTTGCCGCCATCGCGGGACGCGCTTGAAGGAAGATGCGTGCGGTCACGGCTCCGCGATTCAATGCCCGTATCACGCCTGGACCTACGGACTCGATGGAAGATTGATCGGCGCGCCACACATGGATGAGGTGCCGGGGTTCGATAAGGCGGATTATTCCTTGCGCGGGGTGAATCTCGCGCTTTGGGAAGGATTCATCTTCATCAATCTCGATGAAAACGCGATGCCGTTGGAAGAATGGTTCGCGCCATTGAACGGGAAGTTTTCGCATTGGAACATGTCGATCTTGCGCCCGGCAAAACGGATCGAGTACGACGTGCGGGCCAACTGGAAGTTGATGTTCGAGAATTATTCGGAGTGCTATCACTGCCCAGGGGTGCATCCGATGCTGGCGAAAGTGTCGCCCTACGATTCGGCGGAAAACGATCTGAGCGAAGGACCGTTTCTCGGCGGGTTTATGAAAATCAATAAGGGAGCGGGGCTGACAATGAGTGGAAAAGCGTGCGCCTTGCCTGTGGGCGGGATTAAGAGAGCAGACGAAGAGGAAGCGGACGATGATGGACGGGTGTTCTACTACGCGATCTTCCCGAACATGCTGCTCTCATTGCATCCGGAATACGTCATGGTGCATCAGCTCTGGCCGATGTCGCCGGAGCGGACTCTGATCGTGTGCGATTGGTTCTTTCATCCCGACGCGTTCAATCGACCCGATTTCAAACCCGATGACGCGATCGAGTTCTGGGACATGACGAACAAACAGGATTGGCACGTGTGCGAATTGAGCCAGCAAGGAATCGCGTCACGTGCGTATGAGCCGGGGCCGTATAGTTCGCGCGAAAGTATTCCTGCGGCGTGGGACAGGTATTATCTCAGCGTGATAGATTAGCATTCTCGTGCTCGTTTGCCAGCCGGAGCTTTAGCGAAGGCGGCTGCTCGTGCTCCTTCTCGTAATCATAATCGAATTCTTAGCAGGCCCTCACCTCAGTCCTCTCCCCGAGGGAGAGGCAGGAATTGCATGAATGGCTTTGTGATCGCGTTAAATCGTTGAAACGTTAAAGCGTTGAAGCGAGCATGAACCCATGCCTCCGCTTACGTATGCCAATTATTTGGATTTGGAGAAGCTCCTGACTCTCCAGAAACCGCGCTCAACGCCGGCGGAACACGATGAAATGCTCTTCATCATCATTCACCAAACCTATGAACTCTGGTTCAAGCAGCTGCTGCATGAGTTTGAAAAAATTAGGAAGGATTTTTCCGCGGGCGATCTCTTCGGCGCGATTCATTCCTTCAAGCGCACCCGCACCATCATGAAAACGCTGGTGGCGCAGGTGGATATTCTTGAAACGATGACGCCATCATCGTTCTCGAGTTTCCGTGACCGACTCGAGACGGCGTCGGGATTTCAGTCGATCCAGTTTCGGGAGTTGGAATTTCTGCTCGGATACAAACGCGCTTCCACCCTCGCGCATGTTAAGCCGGACTTTCCTGGTTATGATCGGCTGCAGCAGCGACTCGGCGAAAGCACGGTGATCGATCATTTCTATGATTTTCTCGCTACCCGCGGCGCTCAGATTCCACCGGCGCTAAAAAATCGCGACCTCTCGCAGCCAAATGAGCCCAACGAAGAAGTGCAAAGGGAAATTTTACGGCTCTACAAGAGTTCGCCGGAAGTTTCCATCCTTTTCGAATTGATGACCGATTTCGACGAGGGGCTACAGGAATGGCGCTATCGTCACATCAAATTGGTTGAGCGAACAATCGGCGCGAAACGCGGCACCGGCGGATCGCCCGGCGTGCCATTTCTAAAACAGTCGCTTTTCAAGCCGATTTTCCACGATCTCTGGGCCATCAGGCACCAAATGTGACCGCGAGCGCGACGTGTGCGTCTAGCGCTGCTGCTTTATATTCCATTTCATTAACACCTCGCTTCAGCGAGGTGCCTAGGCGAGTCAGCTAGCACAACCGCTTTAGCGGTTTAATCGTTTACTGCAAAAAAACCGCTGAAGCGGTTAGGGACCTCTGAGACATCGTTAACCACCCAGCTAAAGCAGGGTGTTAATGAGAGCGTTAGAGGGCTGAACACATTCGTTGCCATTGGCGCTGCGAACGAAAGGTCGGAATGTCGAATGACGGCCAGATTTTGTCGATCGTAAATATAGCTTCCCCGCTCCACTCCATTACGATACAAGAATTTTCTGCACACCTTCTGAACGCATCTTTCAATCCAAAAAACTAAAATGAGAAAATATATTGCGGAATTTATCGGCACTTTCTTCCTCGTTCTAACCGTTGGCTGCACTGTCATCCCAGCCGCGGCAGGCGTCATCCCTGCGCTCGCCATTGGCGCAGTGCTCATGGTCATGATCTTTGCCGGCGGTCACATTTCGGGCGGGCACTTCAATCCGGCGGTCACGTTCGCCATTTTTATTCGTGGAAGATTGGAGCTAAAAGACGTTGTTCCGTACTGGCTGGCTCAAATCGCCGCCGGCATTGCTGCAGCGCTCGTCGCTATGTTTCTCGTTGGAAAGAGCGGTACGCCGATGGAGATCACGAATGTCCCTGCCGCGTTCGTCGCCGAGTTCCTTTTTACCTTCGCACTCGCCTACGTGGTTGTGAATTGCGCGACCGCGAAAGGCACGTTGGATAACAGTTTTTACGGCCTGGCCATTGGTTTCACGGTCCTGGCCGGCATATTTGCAGTCGGAGCGATTTCTGGCGGCGCGTTCAATCCGGCCGTGGCCATCGGTGCGGCGGTGATGAAAATCCTCAATTTCCAGGACATTTGGATTCACATTGTGGCCGAGCTTGCGGGCGGCCTCCTTGCCGGACTGACTTTCAAATTTCTGAATCCAACGGACAAGTAGCCGGAGATTTCCGAAAAAGAAATCGCGTTTTCGATTACGGATTAATGCCCAAGAAATCGCACGCGGTACCTGAAAATAACTGCGCTTTTTCTTTCGCCGTGAGCTTCAGCGATTCGATGAGCTTGCCCGGGTGGGCTTCGCCTAACGGGAATGGGTAGTCGGAGCCTAACGCAACGCGCGCTGGGCCGAATAGTTTAAGCAAGAGCTTCAAGGCGCCGGCATCGTGGACGAGTGAATCGACGTAGAAGCGCGCCGGCGTGTGACCATGCGCGAGATAGCTGCGTGGCGTCGCGGTGTCGTCGGTTGGGTATAAGTCGGGACGCACGTGAAAAGCATGCTCGATTCGTCCGATAGTGAATGGAAACGCACCGCCGCCGTGGGCGAAAGCGACCCGCAGTTTCGGGAATCGCTCGAAGACGCCTCCGAAAATCATTGAACAAATCGCGAGCGAAGTCTCAGCCGGCATCCCGACGAGCCACGGTAACCAATAATTCGGCATGCGTTCCTTGCCGAGCATATCCCAGGGATGAACGAAGATGGCAGCGTTGAGTTGCTCCGCCGCGCTCCAGACCGGCTGAAGCGAAGCATTATCAAGATTCAAAGTGTCGATGCGTCCGGAGTGCGGATTTGCGTCCACGTGCGTGCCAATCTCTGCGCCGCGCAATCCCAGGTCACGAACGCAACGTTCCAACTCTTGAGCCGCGAGATCGGGATCCTGAAGCGGGATCGTCGCCAAACCGGTGAAGCGTTTCGGGTGATCCCGGACCACCTCGGCGATGTGATCATTCAGCCGCCGTGAAAGCTCGAGCGCGTCGTGCGGTTTCGCCCAATAACTGAACATCACCGGTACGGTCGAAAGCACCTGCATGGTAATTTTTTCGCGATCCATTTCTTCGATCCGCCGTTCGGGATCCCAAACGTTGTCCGTGATTTCGCGAAAGACGCGGTCGCCGATCATCATCCGCGCACAGCATGGTTTGTAGTGATCGAGCCGGACGAATCCCGGGTAGCCGTATTTCGCGTCAAGATCGGGCCAATCCCGCGGAAGAATGTGGGTGTGCAGGTCGATTTTCATGGGTGGATCGAGCAGTCTCCTGCTCGATGCCAGTTTAAGCGGCGCAGCTTCAAACTAAAAAATCGCCCGGCGGAGCGGCTGATCCACCTTAGAACGGTTTTACCGGCTCAGGCTGCGGGACTTTCTTGCCGCACTTTTTGCAGGTTCGCCGTGCATCGTCGTTCCAAAAATCGAGCATTGCCTGACTGAAGTGTTCGACGATGTCGCCGCAGTCGAAATCGATGTCCTCCACTAATGCCCCGCAATTCTCGCAGTAAAAGATGACATGCTCGTGCTCGCCCGGCGGCCGCCGACGCTCGACTACCACTCCCAAAGTGTCCGGCGGACGTACCGGCGCGTGCGGGACATTCGGCGGAATGAAGAACGTCTCCCCCTCACGCACGAGATGGTCAATAATGCGGTCGCCTTCACGAATTCGCACTTTAATGTCCCCCTTGAGCTGGTAAAAATATTCTTCCGAATCGACCAGATGAAAGTCGTTCCGGGCGTTCGGACCCTTGATCACCATCACAAAAAAATCGCGACCATCATAGAGGTAACGATTGCTCACCGGCGGCTTAAATTTCTCCCGATTCTGCTCGATCCACCGCTCGAGATTAATCGGCGGCTGAACTGTGGGCGCTGTTTTGTTTGCGGACAATGTCGTTGCCCGCTCTGTAATTGTGGCCATTAAACGAGCGTATTCCGTCTCCAGGCAGCGTCAAACCAAGAAGAATTGTCAAAGCGCAACTAATGGGGCGTTCCTTTTGTAAACCAGCCAACGGCATCGAGATTGCTACCTTCTCATCGCAAATTCCGATAAACCCACGATGCCACTTTCCGTTGAACCGCGTCACGATACAATTAGCGTCCCCCGCCGAATGAAAGCCCCGAAAATCATCCCAATCCTTGCCGCCATTGGCTCCGTAATTATCTTCGGCGGCTGCGCGGATTTCACGCAGGAACTTACGGCTGGGGCGCATTTCTTTCCCGGCGCGGCGACGTCCGAAGGCTACTGGCGTGGTGATAATTCTTCCGGGCCGGCCAAGATCGTCGTCCATGTGGGCCAACAACGCGCTTACTTTTACAAGGGTCACCGGCTGGTTGGGGAAAGCACGGTCTCAACCGGAAAGCGAGGTTTCGATACACCACCGGGTCGTTATCGTGTAATCGAAAAGGACAAAAATCATATCTCGAGTGAGTTTGGCGACTACGTGAACCACCGGGGCGACGTGGTAAAATCCAACATCGATGTACGCAAAGACGCACAACCTAAAGGCACTCATTTTGATGGCGCCCGCATGCCCTACTTTATGCGATTCACTGGCGGCTATGGCATGCACGCCGGCTATGTCCCTCAGTTTCGCGCGTCGCACGGCTGCATCCGCTTGCCGCCGCGAATGGCGCGGCACTTTTTTGAAAACGCGCCAGACGACACCCCGGTGATCGTTCGGGAATAAGCGCTGGCTCCCTCGCGATTGAGCCGGCGACGAAGGCATGTACCGTCACGTCGATGCCGGCGTCGATTATTCCCAGCCTCCGCTATCGCAACGCGCCGGCGGCGATTGAATGGCTTTGCCGCGTTTTCGGGGTCCAGAAAAATCTCGTCGTGCCTGACGAAAGTGGCGGCATCGCTCACGCGCAATTGAGCTGTGGCGATGGAATGATGATGCTCGGCTCTGTGCGCGACGACGAGTGGCGACGCTTTATCAGGCAGCCGGATGAAATCAGCGGCGCGGCTACTCAATCCATCTACCTGGTCGTACCGGATGCTGATGTTACTTACGAACGAGCGAAAAACGCCGGCGCCGAAATCCTAATTCCAGTGAAGGATGAGGAGTACGGAGGGCGCAGTTTTTCTTGTCGGGATCTGGAAGGTCATCTTTGGACCATCGGCACCTACGATCCTTGGGAGAGTGCTGAAGATTAGCCGGGCGGCCAGCTCATCTGCCGCTGCCCGAGCACGTGAACATGCAAATGCGGAACGCTTTCCCCCGCGTCGGGTCCACTGTTAATCACAACCCGGAAACCGTTTTTGAGTTCGAGCTTTTTTGCTACTTCGGCCGCGGCCAACAACAAGTCACCTAATAGCTCGCGATCACTTGCCTTGGCATCGAGTAAACGTGGCAGCGCTCGCTTCGGAACAATCAGGACATGGACCGGCGCCTGCGGGTTGACGTCCCGAAACGCAATCAGGTTTTCTTTTTCCAGCACAATTTCAGCTGGAATTTCACGGGAGATGATTTTCTCGAAAATCGTCACGGTTTAACGAAGCGAGCACTTTAATTCGGGCAAATCCTTTGCCGCGGAGAGTTTTTCGCGAACGAAACAAACGATCTCCGCGCGCAGAACATCGCAAGCCCGAGACCAGACGCGCGTACCGCGCAGATGTTTCACGCAGGGATTGAGCGCGACCAGCTGCACCGAGGTCACCTGGGTTTGCAACAGCAGTTCCAGCCGGCGCGTTAGCATTTCAAAAAACGCCAGCTCATATCCCCCTCCCGCGCTGTAAGCGATTTCGAACAATGAAATCGTCACTGGCGGCGGGGTGGGACTAAAGTGCGGCACGATTTCCTTGTAACCAATCACTTTCAAAACGTAGCGCACGGTTTGTGATAGCTGGTTGAAAGCAATGAAGCTCTCGTCATTCCGCAGACGAAGATAAAAGGCAATGCTTTCCGTCACGTGCTCGGTCAGCCACCAGCTGGGATAGCCCGCGTCGTTCGCCGCCCGCGTAATGGCTTCCCGCAACCAGCCGCGATCGAATTCGAAAAGCTGGCCGGTTTCAGCTTTCAAATAGGGAAATTCTTCCTTGAAGGCGACCATCTTTAGCGCTTCTCCGCGGGAAAAAGCTCTCGCTGCTGCGCGTTCGTTTTCACCCGGCGACCTAATGCCTGGATAGCGTCGACAAATTCATCGGCCTGCTCAAAGCGGCGATGGACCGAAGCGAAACGGAGGTAAGCGACTTCATCGATGTCCCGCAATTTTGCCATCACGTGGGTGCCGATCTGCGCTGAAGTGACCTCGCGGCCACCAGTCTCGATCTCGTGAATGATATCGTCGACCGCCTGTTCCAGCAGAACCAGACTGATCGAACGTTTCTCGCACGCCTTGGCCAAACTGTTGACCAGCTTGCGCCGATCGAACGGCTCATGGGAACGATCACGCTTGATCACGCGAAGATCGGTGCGCTCGATTTCCTCATAGGTGGTATAACGATAAGCGCATTTCAGACATTCGCGCCGGCGTCGAATGCTGAGGCCTTCCCGGGACTGGCGCGAATCGATCACCTTATCATCCCGCGACCCGCACTTTGGACAACGCATAGTGTCGGAGCACTCAGTATCACACAACAAGTTGTGGCGTCAATGCGCGAGATCGACATTCCTCAGATCCGCTTCCAAGGAAGGGACGTGCCCACGAGCCTGCCCCCTTGCAACCCGAGAGCGGGACTTCTTACGCAGCGGCCGCCTTGGGCGCGACAACTTTCTTCTTGGGCTTTGCCTTTTTTTCTTCGAACTCGAAACCGACCTTTCCGTTTTTCAATTTCAGGTAAGCAGAAAAGGCGCGTCCTTTTTTGGAAATAAATTTGTGCAGGAGATCGGTTTTTCCGGTCGTAATCAGTTTCTGCACCTGTTCCTTTGGAATCTCGCGATGCAGGATGTTTTTACTGATGCGAAAGGTGCATGTCTTGGGCGTTGTGATGGCATTTTCGCAAGCGCAGGAACGATCTAGAACGTAAACCTGTCCCTTGTGGCAGATCGGGCACAATCCCAGCGCTTCATGTTTTTCTGTGTCGATCTTTTGTTCGGCATCAAGGCCGTTCTCACCGAAGTCGAATTGCGGTTTCTTTTCCGCCCCCAGCTTGACCAACGCTTCGAATGGCCGTCCCATTTTACTGCGGAAACCCTGCAACGGCCCCACCCTCCCTTTCGCTAACAATTCGTGGACTTCCTCGGGTTCGAATTGCCGCGAGGCCATCGTCTTCCACATCAGCCAATCACAGTTTTGGCAGCGGAAAGTCTTGTAATCCTCCTTGATTGGGCCTCCGCCGCAGTTGGGACACTTGGCGTCGATGGTGGCGTATTCGCCCTCGATTGTCTCGCCGCGGAAATTGCGGACCCTTTCCACAATGTCGCGGGTCAGGCCGCGGATGTCTTCCATGAAATGCCGGCGATCGAGTTTCCCATGTGCCATTTGTTTGAGACGCGATTCCCATTCACCGGTCATTTCCGGTGTGCATAGAACATCGGTATGCAAATTTCGCAGCAGGGTGATCAAGGACAATCCTTTGGCGCTGACGATAAGCTCTTTTCCTTTGCGCTCGATGTAACCATCGTGAATCAGACCTTCGATGATTTGCGCGCGCGTCGCTGGAGTGCCGAGGCCGCGTTCGCGCATCGCCTCGCGCAACTCTTCGTCCTCGACCAATTTTCCGGCGCCTTCCATGGCCGAGAGCAAGGTCGCTTCGGTGAACCGTGCCGGCGGCTTCGTTTCGTTTTCCTTGACCTCAACAGCAAGCACTCTGGCCGATTCGTTAGGCGCAACTGCAACGATCGCCTGATCGTCTTCGCCGCCCGCCTCTTTGCCGTAAACCGCGAGCCAACCCGGATCGACAATGATCTTTCCATCGGTTTTAAAGGGCTCGCCTTCGACTCGGGTAATGCGCGTGGTCACCTCGAATTGTGCCGCCGGATAAAAAACCGCGATGGTCCGGCGCGCGACCATATCGAAAATCTTTCGCTCAAATTCGTCGAGACGCGCAGGCGAAGCGCCCGTTGGAATGATAGCGTGGTGATCGCTCACTTTTGCGTTATTGAAGACGCGCTTGGTTGGCTTCACCCAATCGCTGTTCAATGCTTTCTTAGCATGTCGGGCCAATGTCGGGTCGTTAAAAGTCGACATCACTTTGCGGACCTGGGCGAGATTATCCTCCGGCAAATAGCGCGAATCAGTCCGCGGATAAGTTAGCACCTTGTGCTTCTCGTAAAGGGCCTGGGCCAATTGCAGCGTTCGTCGAGCGTGCAAACCAAAACGGTTATTCGCCTCCCGTTGGAGAGTCGTTAGGTCGTAAAGCAGGGGCGAAAGCTGAGTAGATGGCTTTTTCTCTTCGCTGACGACGCCGATCTTGCCTTTGCATTTTTGCTCGATTTCCGCGGCTCTTTCCCGGCCCCAAATCCGCTCCGCGCGCGCGTCTTCATCTCCATCTTTCTTAAAATTCTCATCGAACCAGCGGCCACGATAGCTTCCGGCCTCGACACCGAATTCAGCATGAACTTCGAAATATGGCCGTGGCTTGAATCCCCGGATTTTTTCTTCACGGCCAGCCAGGATCGCCAGCGTCGGTGTCTGGACCCGGCCCGCTGCGGTCATTTGAAATCCGCCGCTACGCGAGTTGAAGGAGGTCAAGGCCCGGGTGGCGTTGATGCCGACAAGCCAGTCGCTCTCCGCCCGGGATCGCGCGGCGTCGGCTAACGGTCGCATCTCCTGCTCGGAACGCAGATGCTCAAACCCGGCGCGGATTGAGTCAGCCGTCATCGATTGCAACCACAGCCGGCGCGTCGGTTTTTTCCCTCCGATCCAGCGCATGGTGTTGCGAAAAATCAGTTCACCTTCACGACCGGCGTCACAGGCATTGATGACCTCAGTCACATCCGGTCGCTGGGCGAGCTTTTTTAGCAAGTATAAGCGGTCCTTGGTTTTTTCCTTAGGCACGAGATCGAAGTGATCCGGCAACACTGGCAGATTCTCGAGCTTCCACTTTCCCCGTTTCACTTCCGCTCCCTCTGGTGGAACCATTTCGACGACGTGACCGACTGCCGACGAGATGACGTAGCGATCGTTCTCGTAGTGATCGCCTGATTTCTTGACGCCGAGAACGCGGGCGAGGTCAATGGCCACGCTTGGTTTCTCGGCTATGATCAGAGTCTTGGACATGAAAGGGTGCAATCGAAGCTCAGCTTCGCCTGAATTGCAAATTGGTAAAAGCAAGACCCGGGCGAGATCCCGAATCAGAAGGCTTATCCCAGCTTCACGAAATATTTGCCGGGCAACTGTTTAACGAGGCGTTTCAATTCCAGACGCAAAAGAACCGAAGAGACCGTCGGACTTGGCAGGTTGCATCTGGCCGCGATGGCGTCGATGGCGGTTTCGCTCGCTTCAATCGCGTCATAGACGCTGCGCTCCGATTCTGATAATTCGGGCAACGGCCGTGTGGCGGCGGCGATCGGTTTTGATTCCGGCAGGAGAATTTGGAGATCGTCCAGGATATCGGAGGCATCCATTACAAGCTTTGCGCCTTGCTGAATCAGACGATTGGATCCCATCGCACTCGGGGCATTGATGTGCCCCGGCACGGCGTAAACAGAGCGGCCCTGCTCGATCGCCTGGGAAGCGGTGATCAGCGCACCACTATTCAAACCCGCTTCCACAATCAGAATCCCCTGGCTCCATCCGCTGATGATTCGGTTGCGCATCGGAAATGTCTGGCGATCGGGTTCGATTTCCATCGAGAATTCGGAGAGGATCGCGCCATTTCCATTGCGGATTTTCTCGGCGAGTGCAGCGTTTTCCGGGGGATAAAGTCTCGACAATCCTGAGCCAATCATCGCGATCGTGCGACCTTTAGCCGCGAGGGCGCCCTGATGCGCCGCCGTGTCAATTCCACGCGCGAGTCCACTAATGACTGTCAAACCGGCGTAGGCCAACTGATAAGAAAGTTTCTTAGCCGATTCGGTCCCGTAGTGAGTCGTCCGGCGTGAGCCAATAATGCCGATGGCATGCTGATCGCGTTCCTGCACCTCGCCCCAGACGTAAAGCACGATGGGCGGCGAATGAATTTCGCGCAACGACTTTGGGTACTGCGGAGATTCTTGCGTAATCACGCTCGCACCAAAATCGGAAATTCTCTTTAACTCCGCACCCAGATCGACAATCGACTCCCAATTCGAAATCTGTTCCGCGACTTCGTTGCCAATTCCTTCGATTCTGCGCAGTTCATCACGCCTCGCCGTAAGAACGTGCTCCGGTTGGCGAAACACTTCGAGGAGCTTGCGCAACCGAACCGGCCCCATCGTCGGCAACATGTTAAGCGCGATGCAGGCTTCGGTGGAATTCATTTCGAGCTCTGGGCTGATACGCTAATACAGATGACTGACCAACACGGTTGACTTGTAGAGGCGCTCGTGCCAGGCGCCTATTACTTCGATTTCGGTGCTTGATACAAGCACCGCTACCACGTCACCCGCAGCGGACTAAAATGGAATTTCGTCTTCGTCAGCCTCGGCAGCCGCAGCGGATTTCGGCGGTGCAACTGGTTTGCCGGCGCGTCCAGCGCGATCACCCTCATCGCCGCCATTAGCAGCGCCGCCACCGCGGGGACTTCCCAGCATTTGCATCGTTTCGCCGATCACTTTTAGTTTGCTCCGCTTTTGTCCGGACTGTTTGTCGTCCCAGGTGTCGAGCTGGAGCCGGCCCTCAATAAAAACCGGCCGCCCTTTTTTTAGATACTCACCGGCGACTTCCGCCGTGCGTCCCCAGAAAGTGACATCCACAAACGTCACCTCCTCGCGCTTCTCGCCGTTTTCCAATGTGTATTGCCGATTCACCGCAATTCCAAGATCCGCCACGGCGCTCCCTTTTGGCGTATAACGCACTTCGGGATCGCGGGTCAGATTTCCAAGCAAAATGACTTTATTAAAACTGGCCATGCCTCGTTTTAGCGAAGTTATTGTTCGGCCGCGACCTTTTTCGGAGTCTTTTCCACCTTTTCACTTTTTGGCTTCAGCCGTTGAAAATGCTGGCGATAAACCTCGGGATCGAGTTTGAATTTCGCCCGCAATTTCACAATCAGCTGCGGATCGGCATTGAAAACGAAATTCACATAGTATCCCGCGTCCAATTCGCCGGCAGCGTAGGAAAATTGCCGTTTATCCATCTTTTGCACTTGCTCGATCTTCGCCCCTTCTTTTTCAAACTCTGATTCCAGCCGGTCGACCACCTCTTTCAATGTGTCGTCTTTCCCTTGAGTATTGAGGACGAGCAGCGCTTCGTAACGATTCGTCATGATTCTTGAATTTTGTTGAACGTGTTCATCGCGGAAACGACGCCATTGTCAACGGCGCATTTGATCGCTTCAACACCGCGTTCGATCGCCGATTTCACCAGCGGTCGTTCTTCTTCGAAAAACCGGCCCAGCACGTAATCGACCCCGCCGTCGCGGGGGGCTGCGCCAATTCCGATGCGCAGCCGCGGAATTTCTTCCGTTCCAAATTGCATGATAATCGACTCCAATCCGTTATGGCCGCCGGTACCGCCGCTGGGCCGAATCCGAATGCGGCCCAGCGGCAGGGCCAGATCATCCAGCACCACGAGAATTTCCGGGGTCGCAATCTTGTAGAACTGCGCGATAGCGACAAGGGGGTAACCGCTGCGATTCATAAAACTGACCGGCTTCGCCAGCACAGTATCGTCGTGTTTTGACGTGAGCGCGTCCCACCTGGTCGATTTCTCCCAGATTGATCCAAACTGCGCCGCAAGATGATCCACCACCACGAAACCGATGTTATGGCGCGTGCCCGCATATTCTGGTCCGGGATTCCCCAGACCAGCGACCAAACGAATCTTACTAGGATTAGTTTCGCCCAACGGCATTGGATTCGGCATCGTGCGACGAAGCGCTCGATCCACCAGCAGAATGCAAAACTATTTCTTGGCCTCTTTTTCCTTGGCTGCCGGAGGGGCTGCTCTCGCTGCCCCGGTCGCCGCGGGCGTCGCTGCTTCGCCTTCCTCTTTCTTTTCCTTGATCACTTCCGGACCTGCCGCCGTTTCGGCGATCTCCGCTACCGGCTCTTCTTCAACGGCCGGGGCCAGAACGGAGAACGCGGTAAGGTCGACTGGCGTTTTTGCAGTTACACCGTCGGGCAATTTGATGTCACGAACGTGAATCGAATCGCCAATATTTAACGCGGAAACGTCCACCGTAATCTTATCCGGCAGATCACGCGGCAGACATTCCACCGCCAGAACGCGCAGGCTCTGCTCGAGCAGTCCACCAAAATTCTTCACCCCATTAGCTATACCCGTCGCCTCGAGCGGAACATCCGCCTCGATTTTTTCGTCCATCGAAACAGCATGAAAATCAACGTGCAACACATCACCCCCCACCGGGGAATGTTGAATTTCCTGGATCATTGCCATCCGCGAGCTCTTTTCGCCGGCGATCTCGAGTTCTACCAAAATGTTTTCCCCGGACGCGTGACTTAGCATCACGCTAATGTCGCGACGCGAGACCTGCAGGGGCTGCGGCTTATCCCTGCCGCCATAGACTATGGCCGGAATTATTCCGCGTTGCTTTAATTTACGCATCGCCGAGCGGCCAGTGGTTTCTCGGCGCTCCGCTGTCAGTTTTACTTGCTTAGCCATGCTTAACCTTTGTCGTTATCGATTTTAAACAGCGACGAAACCGATTCATCATTGTGAATCCGCTTCATCCCTTCGCCCAGAAGTTCCGAAACGCACTGCACCTCGACCGGAAAACCTTCGATCCTGCGTACCGGCGTGCTGTTGGTCGTTACTAATTCCTTAATTTCCGATTTTTGCAACCTCGGGATAGCGACATCGACCAGCACGGCATGCGCAACCGCTGCGTAAATATCGAGAGCGCCGTGTTTCTTCAAAATGGTGGCCGCAGAAGTGAGTGTGCCCGCCGTTTCGGTCAAATCGTCTGCCAGCAAAATATCGCAGCCCTCCACTTCGCCGATCACATACAACGCCTCCGTTTCAGTGGCGCTCTTGCGCTGTTTGGCCACGATCGCCAGGCCCGCGCCGAGCGCCTGCGAGTAGGCCGATGCCATTTTCAATCCACCTACATCCGGCGACACAATCACGGTTTGCCGCGTCAATTTTTGCCGAAGATATTTGATCAACACTGGCATGGAATAGAGGTGATCGACAGGAATATCGAAAAATCCCTGCACCTGCTGCGCATGGAGATCCATCGTCAAGACGCGATGAACACCGGCTGCCACCAGGAGATTGGCTATGAGCTTGGCCGTTATCGGAACACGCGGTTTATCTTTTCGATCTTGTCGTGCGTATCCAAAAAACGGGATCACCGCGGTGATGCGATCAGCGCTGGCCCGTCGCGCCGCATCCACCATGATGAGCAACTCCATCAAATGATCGTTAGTCGGCGGACAGGTCGGCTGAATAATAAAAACATCGCGTCCACGAATGTTCTCTTCGATTTTGACATAGGTCTCGCCGTCGGGAAATGCGCTAATCGTAGCCTGGCCGAGCGGCACTCCAATGTAATTGCAAATGCGCTGGGCCAGCTCGCGGTTGGCCGAACCGCTGAATACCTTCATCTCCGGTTGAAGTGCGAACATAGGCGGGCGCAAGATTACGCGTGAGGCGAGACCGTTTGCAACACTGCGCCATCCGATTCGAAAAAAAAACGGAAGCGACAGTTACTGTCGCCTCCGCCAAAGACCGCAATATGAACTCGTGAAAACTCTATGTCGTCCAACTGCCGCGCGTGACGTCGCCGCAAATATTGCGTGGCGAAGGCCAGCGCAAAAAAACCGATAATAGGAAACAGCGCGTTCATCTCGGGAATGGGCGCGGCACTCACCAGCGCCCACTCTTCGAACCCCGCTTGGCTATTATCGGTAGTACCGAAGTGCGCATATAAATAGACGAAGTCGCTCGTCTTGGTGCCGGCAAAATCGGACGTCGGGATATATGCATACATATCGCCGGAGCCGCTGCCGTGATTACGTGAAGCATCGAGGATGACGCTGTCACCGGAGCTAAAAGTGTAGCGCAAAGTTCCGAGCGAGCCAACGTTGCTGGTCGCCTGACTACCCACTTTGGAGGTATAAAATTGCAGCTGATCCAGCGTTATTAGTGACTTGCTGCCGCCGGGTTCATCGACGTCCAGCAAAGTTTGAAATAACTGGCACCACCTAAAGTGACTTGCGTGTTTTGGAGATCGCCAAATGTGAGATCATGCGTCCACGGTCCGGCTTTATCGTCAAACGGAGTGCCGCCAGATGTATTATAACCCTGTTCGACCGGGGAATTCTCCAGCCGCAAGAACGGTTGAATCACGCCAGTCCCGGTAGGCTGCGGGGTCGTGAAGACGAATTGCGCGCCGTTAATCGTACCGCTCTAATTGGATCCGGTGAGGTCAACAACCGTGGCCTGACCAACGCTGGTACAAATCCCAGTCCCACTGTCTGGCTTCGAACGCGACTTAAATAGCGTTTCCAGCCGGCTTATTCGACAATTCTCGTAGATGCGTTGCAACGTCAACGCCAAATCCCAGCTCGGCTTAGTCAAAAAACGGTAATTTGTTAACACCGCAACCCGAATTATTTCGTAAAGGCGTTGGTTAGGTAGTTTTAGATTAAAAGAGCGGCTCGAACAATGCAACATATTGTAGGTTAACAACTTAGAATCATCGATGGCTGAAAACGGGTGCAGTCGCGGGGTATAACGCTTGCTTTCATAATTACTATGGTTTCACGTAATATCCATAGACAGATAGGCTCTGGCCCCGCGTTTGAGCCACGCCCGCAACCCGGCGCTTCCTGCCCCTCATCGGCCGGGTCATGCAATGGGCTTACCTCGGCTATTCCCCCCGGAACAAGCTTTTCGAAGGTGAAATTACGTAAACCCTCCTCACACTGCGGCGGCTGACCCGTTTCGCTCGGAATTGTGAAGAAGGTGGGCACATCACCGCCCCTTCAATGCTGAGGTTTCGTATAGGAACACCGCAATTTTGACTTGGTTTTCGTGAGCCTCTCTGGTCGATAGAGATGCGGCCGTCGGAGTTGCGTTCGCATCAGGACGGCGGCATATTTCGCATCGTCTAAATGAACGCAGCCGAGACGATCCGTATCGAACGGCCAACGACCGATTCGAAGGTTTTCGCACATACGCGTTGGGATATTGTGCCTGCGCTCGCCGGCTTATTTCACTTGTCCTACCTTCTGGCGATGTATTTTCTTTTCCCGTTCACCCCCCTCTGGGTGATGCTGATTATGGGTTTTGTCTACGCACTCATGATCAACGCCAATATCAATGGCGTCGCTCACAACTTCATCCATAATCCATTCTTTCGGCCGGACTGGATGAACCGCATCTTTGGCGTGGTCGAGTCTGTCGCCTGCTGCTTTTCGCAGACGTACTATAATGCGGTGCACATGCAACATCATAAGGGTAACGCCGATCGACCCGATGAGCATGGCGAAACCATCGATTGGATTTCTATTTACAAGCATGGTCATGACGGGGAAGCGGAAAATCCCTGGGGCTACGTCTTTCTCAGCTTCTTTCGCGATAATCCAGCAGCCATCAAACGCGAACTAGCCAAGCGGGGAAACGCCGATGTCCGCTGGGGCACAATCGAACTCGCAACGTTTATTAGTGTGTTATTGATGATGGCGCTTATTGTTCCGACGAACCCGATCGGCTTCATCAACTGGCGTTACATGCTGTTCTTTCTTCCTTTTTTCTATTTGGGCCACTGCTTCAGCTACTTGAATGGATACTTCCGTCACTATGGGGCTAACCCGGACAAACCGATCGCCTGGGGCGTAAGTAGCTACGGGAAAATTTACAACTGGATCTTCTTCTATAACGGCTACCACGCCGAGCATCATTTCCGTCCGAAAGTGCATTGGACGAAGATGGAGCAATTCCAGCGTCAGATCGCCGAATTACAGAAACGGGAAGGCGTCCGCGTCATCAATCATGCCCATATGCTCGGTTTCCTCGATCCGAATTTGCCCAAGCGCGGTCAACCCGCAGCGCAAACTTCAGAAGCGATTTCCTAGACGGCGATACCGCTGTTGGGAGCGAGAAAGGATTGGCATTGCCAATGTCATCCCGAGCGAATGCGAGGGCCCTCTCAATTGTTCTTATCTGCCAAGCTTGGGTAAGGCAGAGCGACGGTGAGGTCCCTCGCTCTGAAAATTTTCGGAGCTCGGGATAACGCGCGTCAACTTTGGGTCACTTTCTAGGAAGGCACTCGCGAGCTAACTGAATGTTCGTTACCTGGCTCCAAACGTTGCGCGCAGCTTTTCCTTTTTCTGCTCACAATCTTCCTGAAGCCGACGCACGTCCGCCGTCAATTGTTTCTCAAGCGATTCCACGTCATCGAATTTTCCAACGGCGGCGGCTTTCGTAATCTGGTCGGTCAGAAAAATTCTTCTTTCCGCAATCTTCGCGTTGAACGAGGAATCGATCTCCGCCAGTTCTGCCTTTTGCTCGGGGGTCAATGTCATAGTCGGCGAGCCTTTTTGCAGCCGTTCCATTGCCAGCTCGTAAGCGGACTTCATCATCGAAACCGTTGCTCGTTGCGTTGGCGAAATCAATTTCTAAGTTAGATCTGTGGACCGAAAGATTCGTTTGATCAGTACTGACTTCGACGGCACTCTCGTCGCTCATGACAGCGATCCGGTACTTGATCCGGGCTGCATCGAATTGATCGGGCAGTTGCAACGTCACGGCGCGCTCTGGACGATCAACACCGGTCGTTCGGTCGAACTGCTCGAATCAGGTCTGCTCGATTTCGAATTTCCGATTCGACCTGATTTCATCCTTACCAGCGAACGCGACGTCTTCCGGCCATCGCACAATGGCGGCAAGTGGGAGCCATTCGGTGATTGGAACGATCGCTGTGCGCAGGCCCATGCGGAGTTATTCAATTCCGCCCAATCCGTCCTGACCGAGATCATCGATTTCGTGAACGGCAAAACCAAAGCACGCGTGATCTATCTCGGCCCTGCAGCCGAGGGCGTGGTTGCAACGAGCGAGGAAGAAATGGATCGCATCACGGAATTCGTCGAGCAGGTGCGAACCAGACAGCCCGAATTTAATTATCAGCGCAACACCATTTATTTGCGTTTCTGTCACGCCGATTACCACAAAGGGGCCGCTTTAGCCGAGCTGTCGCGGCTGATCAACATTCCGCGCGAAGAGATTTTCGCGGCGGGCGATCATCACAATGACGTTTCAATGCTCGACGGGCGTTTCGCCGCGATGCCGGCTTGCCCCGCCAATGCGATCGACCAGGTGAAAGATGCAGTGCGCTCAGCCCGCGGCTACGTGGCTGAGCGCGAATTTGGTGCCGGCGTTCGCGAAGCCCTGTTGCATTTTCTGAACGGAAATGCGTTGAAGAATTAAAAAGTTGGAGGGTTGAATTGGGGAGGCGCCAACCGCTTCAACCCTTCAACTCTTCAACTCTTCAACTCTTCAAACGTTCCCCGCGACAGAAATTGGCAGCTCCGCGTCGGCTTCGATTTTGCCGGCGAACCGGTTAGTCATGTAGGTCATCATGAGGACCCAGAAAGCAAGGGCAAGGGCGAAAAGGGGAAATTGCAGCGCCAACGGCAACGAATAGATAACCGCCATTAACGGGATCCAAACTGCCCAGGTCGCGACCAGCACCGGGAAGGCATGCTCGCGATAATATTGCCAGGTGAGCAGTGGCCGCAGTTTCGCGAAGGAATACCCAGCGTTCTTCCACGCGTACCCCCAGATCCCGTAAGGCGCGGCAAAAAACGGATTGTAACCGAATTGGTCGAGACAGATTTTGGCGGCCACAATTGGGACGCTGGTACGATCACCCAACCAGTCCGCCATGGCGCGATACATCAGGTTAACGAGAAAGCCATCAAACGCCCAGAATGGTGCGTTAAAAACAAAATTGCGCGCATTTTGCAGTCGAATGCGACCGCGCTGAAAAAACACGATAACGAACAGCTCTGGTAACACCGCGCCCACGATTACTGACGCGATCAAGACGAAGGTGAGACCATGCCGTTGTTTGAAGTCAGCCAGCGCATTCAGAAGCGCTGCGCTCGGCGGATGAAAATAGTAGGCGAGCAAAATCGCCAGCATCACGCTTTGAAGAACAAATGCTGGCGCTGCGTTTGCCTTGGCCGCCTCCCAACCAATCAGCCAGGGTGTTCGTCGGCGCGACATGCGCGCAAACTGGCCTGCGTCGGCAGCGCTTCAAGGCGAAAACGAGTTTGGATATAGTTTAGCGTCGACTGACTTCTCATTAACACCCTGCTTTAGGTGGGTGTTAACGACGCTTGAGCGCGGCCCAACCGCTTCAGCGGTCTTTTGTGAGTCAACAAGTAAACCGCTAAAGCGGTTGTGGTAGCAGACTCGGCCATACACCTCGCTGAAGCGAGGTGTTAATGAAATAGGATATAGCACAGCAACGCTAAATACGTACGAGTTTGGGAATGGGATCAAGAAATCCTCGGTCGGCTGCATTTCGCCGGTAATCAGCTAAATTTCTCCGTGCACGTCGCTACCGTAACCGACATCAAATCGTTGCATCTCGACGAGCTGCGCGGGATCGCCGAGCCATCGTATCGTGCCGATCAAATCACCAATTGGCTTTACCAGAAGCGGGTACACTCTTTCGCCGAAATGACGGATTTGCCACGGGCTCTGCGCATGCAACTCGCAGACAATTTTTCCTTCGACAACATCGATACTTTGCGCGTCCTCGGATCCAAAGATACGACTCAAAAATTTCTCTTTCGATTGAGGGACGGCAATCTAATCGAATCGGTCCTGATTCCAGCATCGCCCGCGCTCTACGGATCGCCCTCGGATCGTCGCACGATTTGCATTTCGACTCAGGTCGGTTGCGCGTACGGCTGCAAATTTTGCGCAAGCGGGCTGGATGGTTGGAAACGAAATCTGCGTGCGGATGAAATCGTAAATCAAATCATGATGGTCGAAGAAGCGTCCGGCGAGCGCATCGACAACATTGTCTTTATGGGCATGGGCGAGCCGCTGGCGAATTATGATAATCTCATGCGCGCGATTCAGATCATCAATGCGCCCTGGGGAATTGGGATTGGCGCCCGTCATATCACGATCTCGACGAGTGGATTGGTTCCACAAATTCGCCAATTGGCAGATCAACCCTTGCAGATTCGACTCGCGGTTTCATTGCATGGCGCCAGCGACGATGTCCGCAGCCGGATCATGCCGATAAATCGCAAGTATAACCTGAGCGCGCTCCTTGATGCCTGCCGCTATTTCACTTCACGGAAGAAGCAGCGGATCACATTCGAGTTTATTTTAATCGCTCAAGTAAACGATTCGGACGAACAAGCGCGTCAGTTGGCTAAACATGCGCGCGCCTTGGAGGCAAAAGTTAACTTGATTCCGTACAACAAAGTTGAAGGTCTGGATTGGACGCAGCCTTCCTCTGACCGTCAGAAAAAATTTCTCGCCGTGCTGCGCGCGGCCGACGTGCGTGGAACCCTTCGCCGAGAAAAAGGCGATGACATCGCCGCGGCCTGCGGGCAATTACGCTTGCAAACACAACGCGGTATGGCCACGCCTGCTCTCGAATCGAGCGGCTAAATCGATTGCGCCGCGCTGCAAGCTGGCGTCTATTTCTCGCATGGCCGGATTCGATCACCAGCCGGAAGGCGCTTGGGACGAATACGATTGGGAGCGTTTTCTTCAGCAGCAAGACCATAAGACCGAGAAATACATGGAATTGCTAGAGAAGTATTTGGATGATCCAAATCGCGACCAGATTATTGCGCGTGAAATGGGTTGGACCCAGCTGCTGGATGGCCGCGACTGGACGCAGGAGGTGGACGCATTGCTGGAGGAAGAGGAGGAGGAAAAACCGACGCCAGCCGATTCCTTCGAAGAGCACAGCCTTTATCGCGCCGCCTTTGCCCTAACCGTCTGGATCGATCATATGTTCGATCAGGACGCGACCCTGCAAAACGAGCCTTCAGCGGTAAAACTGGCCACCCACGCCGCTCTGGCGAGCGCAAAACTAGCCGCCGCCTTGAGCGGCGAGGATGTCGATGAAATCGGAATGACGATCGCGTATTTGAAACGTGCGCTAAAAGCGATCACGCTTTCGATGGACGCGGCCGCCGCGCTCCTGCGCGAGAAGCGGATCGCGGCCTCCCAGCATGCGGTCCTTTTGCAGCGACTTTTCCAGGTGCGCGACGGGATTATTACGCTAATCGGGGAATATCGCTGCGAGTGGCGCCGGCGCTTCGGCTCTGAAGGCTTTCAGGGTTGAATGAATTAAATCGGCGCCCCTCCGTCCAATTATGCAAACGGAAGCGTCTGTGGCTCAACCCGATGTCTCCGAACTGGAACTGGTAAAACAGTGCCAGCGCGGTGACAGCACGGCATTTGACGAGCTGGTAGTACGCTTCCGAACCCGAGTTTTTGGAATGATCTACAACATGGTTCATAACGAGCAGGATGCCTGGGATCTTGCCCAAGACAGTTTCGTAAAGGCGTGGAAATCAATCGATCGCTTTCGCGGGAAGTCTTCATTCTATACCTGGCTCTATCGCATCGTGATGAATGTGACCATCGATTGGCTTCGCAAAAAACAAATCAAAGGAGGCGGGACAGAATTTGATGACAATGTTCAATTACGCGAAATCGATCCGGCCTCGAAAACCGTTCCGCGATCCGAACCGCTGCCCCATCAGCGAATGGAAAGGGTCGAAGTGCGAGCAAGGATCGATCAGGCGATTGCGCAACTTTCGCCGGAACACCGCGCCGTAATTTTGATGAAGGAAACCGAAGACATGCAATATCACGAGATCGCGGAAGCGCTCGGTTGTTCCATCGGCACCGTGATGTCGCGACTATTTTATGCGCGCAAAAAACTGCAGAACCTATTGAGGGATGTTTATGAAAACGTTTGAGGAAAAGTGGACGGCCTGGATCGACGACCAGCTAACGGGTCGTGAACTCGAGGAGTTCCTGGCCTCGCTCCCGGATAGGACTGCGGCTGAAGCGGAAAAGCAGAGCGCGAAACAAGTCGGTTCCCTTTTGCGCGAGCAAGCGATGGCGCTAAGCAACGCTGATTTCTTCAGCCATCAATTACGGGAACGTTTGGATCGTGAGAACGCGCCGATGCGATCGGAGGCTGACGCGATTCAGACCGGCTGGTGGACGATTCGACGGCTGCTTTGGGGCGGTATCACTTCGCTCGCGGTCTTTGCGATCTGCACGGTGGTGGTTTTTCGTGAGAAGACGCCCTCGAGTCGGTCCCAGTATCTGACCCAGATTTTGGGGGCTCAGGTTGATCCGACCGTAAGTCCGAACGCGACCATTTCGATGTTCGAGAAAAAGGACGATCACGTGACCGTGCTTTGGGTGGATGGTCTGCAATCGCTGCCGCCCGAATATGCGGCAAAATAGAAATGAGACCGCGTCTTCTGTTACTGGTCGCGATTCTCTCCGTCGCGCTTAGTAGCGGGGGAGCGTCACTTCCAGAACAAACAGTCTGGAGTGGATTAATTATCGCGACGAATACGCCACCGACCGAACCGACGCCGGCGGAAGTAACCCAAATTGAAGGAGCGCTGCGAAAACTTTTTGGTTATTCCCAGTTCCAACTCATCGGGGAAGCACGCAAGACGGTAAAAACCGGCGAAGAAGATTGGCTCGCGAGCAGTAAGTATTTCTCCCTCCATGTCGATTCCCGGGGCGAGAAAGCTGATGCCTATGTTCTCAATCTAAAACTTTTTCAGGAGCAAAAGCTTTTGCTGGAAACCAAAGCCAGATTGAGCAAAGCCAGCCCCCTGATCATTCGCGGTCCGCAGGTAGGCGACGGTCAGCTTGTCATCGTGCTGATAGTACAGTAAAGCGTCGACGCGATTTTTTGCGATCATCTGTCTCTAAGTCGTCTCATTAGCCGAGAAAACCGCAATCGAGCGTTGACGTTCGCAAATAGTTCAGTTAGCGGCGCCGATCGCGGATTGGTAGCGCACGCGTCTCGCGTGTTGGTTTCGGCGTCACGCCGAAACGCGCTTTCCTAGCAAGTGGCTTGAATGGTTGATGGGGCGTCGCGAAAAGCTCGCGAAAGCGGGACTTTCGCCAGCACACGAGACACGCGCGCTACTCAGAATCACACAAAACGCTCGATTCGTACCGAGCATCGGCTCTTCCAGAAACTTGACGGCTTTAAGCCGTCAAGTTCGCATGGCCAATTCCGGCTTTCGGATTTATGCAATGGCTTATAGTGCGCGGATGCGTTTCCTTGTTCTGGTTTATCTTGTTGCCGCTGTGACTTCTCTTCACGCCGAAACGCCTTTCGATTTCGCCACCACACCGGGAAAATTGCCGAAACACCTCCGTCCGACTGAGTACGCGATTTGGTTTAAACCCGATCTCAAAAAGCTCACGTTTTCTGGCCGTGAGATTGTGAAGCTAAATGTCGAGCAATCGACTCGGCAGATCATTTTGAATGCGCTCGATCTTACGGTTAGTGCGGCGGAAGTTGACGGCAAAGCTGTCCCCAAAACAGCAATCAATTTCAATAGCAAAGCCGAGCTGCTGACAATTGTGGCGCCTGAAGAATTAGCTCCGGGCGAGCACACGCTCGCGCTCAAGTTCGATGGCAAAATCAATCAATTCGGCGGCGGCCTCTTCTACGCCAAATATCAGGAGCAGGGTACGGGGGCGAAGAAGATGTTCCTCGGAACGCAATTCGAGGCCACCGATGCGCGGCGACTTTTCCCCTGCTGGGATGAGCCGGTTTTTCGTGCGCGTTTTCATTTAACCGCAGTCGTCCCGGAAAATTGGATGGCGGTTTCGAACATGCCGATTGCCAGTGAAAAAAAAGTCGCGGGCGGTCGCGAAGTGGAATTTCAACCAACGCCCTCGATGTCCAGTTATTTGAATGTTTTTTGCGCAGGCGAGTTCGACGCGATTGAATCGGAAGTGGACGGCGTAAAGCTGCGCATCACCACCACAAAAGGCAAAGTAGAGAGCGCGCGTTATGCATTGGAAGCTACCGCCCAGATTTTGCATTATTACAACGAATACTTCGGGATTCCTTATCCACTGCCAAAGCTAGACCAGCTTGCGATTCCGGGCGGATTCGGCGGTGCGATGGAAAACTGGGGCGGAATTACCTACTACGAAACGGCGCTGTTATTTGATCCGGCAAATTCATCAGCTGGCACCAAGCAACGCGTTTACGAAGTGATCGCACACGAGGTCGCCCACCAATGGTTCGGTGATCTCGTCACCATGGCGTGGTGGGACAATCTCTGGCTCAACGAAGGGTTCGCTTCCTGGATGGGGACGAAATGCACCGCTCATTTCAATCCGCAATGGGAAGTCTGGCTGGAGAAAAGCGTGCCACGCGATCCAGCCCGGCGAATTGGTATCATCAAGGAAACAGCGATGGAAGGCGATGCCCGCGCCACGACTCACTCGATCCAACAGAAAGTCGCCAACGAAGCCGAGGCCAACAGCGCGTTCGACGATATCACTTACAAAAAAGGACAGTCCTTTCTGCGCATGCTGGAAAGCTTTCTGGGCGAAGAAACCTTCCGGGATGGAATTCGGCGCTACATGCAAGCCCACAAATATTCCAACTCCACCACGGCTGATTTATGGAATGCGCTGAGGGAAGCCTCCGGCAAGCCCGTTGTCGAAATTGCGGCCGGCTGGACCGAGCAGCCTGGTTTTCCAGTCGTGAATGTGAAACGGGAAGCCAATGGCAAGGTCGCGCTTTCGCAAGAGCGTTTCACCATTGATTTTCACGACAATACGGGGACGACTTGGAAAATTCCGCTCACCTATTTCATTGATGGCCAGAGCGCGCCGGCCACGCTTTTGATGTCGGACAAAACGGCGACGCTTGAAGATGTTCCTCCTGATCGCGCGCTGAGGCTGAACGTTGAAGGGGCGGGCAACTATCGCGTGGCCTACGATGACCAGTCGTGGAACCTGCTACTCGCGAGTTTGCCTGGGATGAACGTGCCCGATCAGGTGAATTTGCTGAGCGATGCGTGGGCGTTTGTTCAGGCCGGTCACCAACCCTTGAGCTTTTATACTGGTCTGGTTGGTCGGCTACCGGCGAGCACCGCGCTCGGCGTTCGCGACCAGATCGTCAACGTCTTTGATTCAATCAATCACCTTCTTGCCGGCGCAGGGGAGCAGGAACAATTCCGGCGCTATGCGCGGGGAGTTTTGCGACCCACTCTCGATACGCTCACCTTCCAGCCAAAGCCCGGCGAACCAATGACAGCTTCGTTGTTGCGTGCAAGTCTGGTCCAGGAACTCGGATTGTTGGGCGACGAAGAGGTCATCCAAATGTGCCGGCAGAATTTCGAGAACTACTTGAAGGACCGCACGAGCGTTCCGGCCGATCTGCGGCCGCCAACCTTTGCCATTGCCATGCGCTACGGCGACGCGGCTACCTGGCAGAAGTTGCACGAGCTCGGTTTGAAAACAACGAGCACCGAAGAAAAACAAAATTACTATGACGCGCTCGCCTTTACTACCGATCCGAAGCTGATCCAAAAATCGTTAGCCATTGCCTTGACGGACGAGCTCCCCACCAGCCGGGCTGTTTTTATGGTTTCGAAAGTTGCCCGGGAAAGCGACCGGCCGGACCTCGCCTGGGAATTCGCCAGAAAGAACCTGAACGCATTAGTGGCAAAGGTCGATGCGCTCACCGCCAACAGCTATCTGCCAAGTCTCTTTACATTTTTCTACGATCCAGCCCGAATCGAAGAACTAAAAGCGTTTGCGCAGAAGAATCTCTCCGAACCGAGCCGGAAACCGGTCGAGATCGCTTCGGATGAAATTCTATTCCGCGCAGATTTCCGCAAACGATTGATCGATCAGATCCAATCGTCATCCCGAGCGGAGTCGAGGGATCCCGCCATGAAACCTTTGAGGTAACGCGACGGGATCCCTCGACTACGCACGGGATGACGGGAAGCCAGTGACCTACCGCGGCATCGGATCTTCTGGCGCAGTGGGCGAAGTCGGAACTGGAATTCCCATTTTTGACGCAGCGATCATCGCTTTGGACTGCTGCCAGCCGTACCAGGCGCGACTTAAAAGGAAAAACGCCAACACCGCCCACCACACCGATCCGGCCATCAATCCGATTATTCCGAGAATCGCTCCACCAATGAGACCGATCACACTGGAAATTTGCAAACTTCGAATTTCACCGAATGGGAACCAGAGCAAACCCCGCACGATTTGACCGCCATCGAGCGGAAAGACCGGCAGCATGTTGAAAATTAAGAGCCAGAAATTGATGTAGCGCAGGTCGGTGATGAATCGATAAGCGTCTGTCGGAGCAAAGGAATTCTCGCTCTGGGAAACAAGGTTTCCCGCGGCGGCCAGAATCGGAATGAGGGCGACGTTTACCAGCGGACCGGCAGCGATACTCCAAAGATAAGCGCCGGGACGCCGTGGCGGATTAACAAAGGCAACGCCACCCAAGGGCCAGAGAACAATGCGGTTCGCCACCCCTCCAACCTGACGACAGGCCAGCGCATGCCCGAACTCATGAATGAGCACAATGACAAAGAGGGAGACGTATTCCAGCATGCCCCAGATCGGCGATTGGTAGCGGCGCATGTAATCGGTCATGAAGATCGCCGCCACCAGAAACCAGGTGAAATGCAGGTAGACGTCAATACCGGCGAAGCGGAAAAGACGAATTACACCAGTTCGCATCGGAGTTATTCCGTCGAAACTGCGGGCGGTGCAAACCGCCTAAAGCGTTACGTCGCTTTGCTGAGTTTCCGGTGTGATTAATAACCGCATCGGAATCATAGCCGACTCGAAAAAGCCATGACGTTTGAAGAAGGCCTGGGATTTGATTTCCGGACGATCGGTTAACAAGGTGATGCGCAGAAAATTTTTCTTGCGGGCAAAGTCGATGGCGTATTCGAGCAATTGCGAGCCGTAACCATGGTCGCGAAATCCTTTGTGAATGACGAGATCCTCCAGCAACATGACGAAGCCGCCTTCCGCTGTGCTGATGGTAAATAGCAAATTAATCATCCCGACAATGGAATGATCGCGCCGGAGAACGAAAACACGTCCGCGGTTCGGCTGCTCGAAAATTAATCGCAAGCCGCGTAATTGTTTCTCCTTGTTTGGCCGGAAATCGCTCTCTTCACTGAAAAGCTCGCCGAGCAGATCGGACAATTCGTCCAGGTCCTCGGCCGTCGCCGGCTCAATGACGACATGATTCATTGTGAGTTTATCATCGAAAAAGCGACCAGTGGCAACTCGCGGTTTTGAAGTCAAAACGTGTAGCGGCGTTTATCTCAAACACCGAACTACCACTCTAGGCGCTCGCTACACGAGCATTGACAACTGTCGTTGACAACGGCAGCCTGATTTCTACCTTTCCCGTCCACGTTTACCGTGAGCAAATGAAACGCACCTATCAGGCATCAAAACGAACGCGCAAACGCCAGCATGGTTTTCGTGCGCGCATGAAAACAAAGGGTGGCCGTGCCACTCTCGCGCGCCGGCGGCAACGAGGCCGCAAACGTTTGCTGCCCAAAGGTGTGGAGCATCATTACGCGCGTCACACGCAAGCGTGAGTCGCGCTGAACTCTTGATTGTAAGCGCATGGATCGCCTCAGCTGCGTTTACTGGAGAAGATATTTGCGCGGCCCACTGCCGGCAGGATCTGGAAACCGTAAATAAGAGAGAACAATGGCTAACGAAGATATGATTGGAAGCAGTGTCGGGGGAAGCAGCGCCCGGAATAAAGGGGCACATAGCGAAGAGGCATGGCACACGGCCGAAGACTTGAAACCAGCGGCGCCAGTGGCGAAAGATTATGCTGAAAAAGCCGGCGCGGTACTTGACGAAACCAAAGAGCGTGGGCGGACGCTTCGACAAGACGGCGAGGATTATGTGCGCAAAAATCCGATGAAAGCGGTTTTCACTGCGCTTGGCGTCGGTTTCGTGCTGGGTCTCATCTACAAACACTAAACCCGCACTAAGCTATCGAGAGACACACAGCCGGACGCGGCACTGCCATCACATGCAAGTTCCACTAAGACATAGTCGGGATTTGCTCACGGGGTTGCTCGGGAAATAGGTGGCGAGGTCCTTGATGTTCATAATCGTACCTCGCCACCGAGCTAGCTTTATTTGCCAAAAACCTTCTTCACGTCTCCGACCTTCCGTTCCACTTTGCCAGCGATCTTTTCCGTCGTGCCACGGTCCTCTAAATTGGGATTTCCAACTGCCTTCCCTGTCTCTTCTTTCACTTTGCCAGCAACTTCTTTTGCCGTGCCCTTGACTTTATCTGTGGTGCTTGAGTTCATGCTACTAATTCGCCGGCGGTCGTATTTTGGGCTGTCCCGGCTGTGCGATTGAATTTAACGCCGTTTCTTTCCTATTTGCTGTGATCGCTCTCTTCTTTCAATAGGGAGCGCTTTTATAAACGATTGGGCGTCCGCGAGGTTGCCTTCTGGAGAGCCAGAAAAATTGGAAACGCAGAGGCGGGTAGGCAGGCATTCATGAGCTACCGAGCACCCTTCTTGCTTGGAGGGCAAAGTTGTGCGATCAAGTTGGGCTTTGCCACCGACTATGGCGGGTGAATTC
>Ga0207701_10000716_pt1 | contig 34950 bp, 25 predicted proteins | sample KBSSwiSSwithPhiX_FD_184294 | JGI IMG/M metagenome (GOLD analysis project Ga0207701, IMG submission 184294) | Switchgrass rhizosphere bulk soil microbial communities from Kellogg Biological Station, Michigan, USA, with PhiX - S5 (SPAdes) (version 2) | ecosystem: Environmental > Terrestrial >... | reverse complement strand
CTGGCTTCGATCTTCCAAGCCAGCATGACCTCGCGGAGCTTCCGCGAGACGGTCTTCTCCCGGGTCAGGAAGAAGTTGCGGGCGACCTGCATCGTGATCGTGCCAGCACCCTGTTGCGTGCCCGACGTGACGTTTGCCGCCGCGGCGCGCAACACGCTCAAATAGTCAACGCCGCCATGTTGATAGAACCGCTCGTCTTCGGCGGCCAAAATGGCGTGTTTCATGACATCCGGGACTTCGCTGATCCGAATGATTGCGCGACGCTCCTCACCGAATTCGCCGAGCAGGTCGCCGTCCGCGGAGACGATGCGCAGCGGGATCTTCGGCTGGTAGTCTGTCAGGGCGTCGAGAGGGGGAAGTGTCGGCCAGAGCAGCGCCAGCACGAATGCCCCGAGCAGGGCGCCGACGACGGCAAGACCGACGCCGACCGACGCAATATAGAGTAGCCAGCGCTTTAGCACAATGGAATAAAACCCATGTTTGGGACGGGTGCCCGCCCCTGGTTATAGGCGTACATGCAACACTGGCACGCGAAAAAGGAAACAATTTGACATCAGTTGCACTTGCCGCCAGAGTTTAATGTAGATTGTAAGCAACGGGGCCCATCAAGACATGCTCGCCGAAAACCTCTCGTCCGCGCTCGACTTGTTCAAAACCAAGTCGCCGAGCCTTATTGGCGTCGATATCGCCTCGACGTCCCTGAAACTGGTGGAGCTGTCCGACGCTGGCAAGGGGCTGTACCGCCTCGAGCGCTACGTGATCGAGCCGCTGCCCAAGGACGTTGTTGCCGACGGCAACATTCTGAACCTCGAACTCGCCGGCGACGTGCTGAAACGCGCCTGGAAGCGCCTCGGCACGCGCAACCGCAACGCGGCGCTTGCGCTCCCGGCCGCGATGGTCATCACCAAGAAGATCATCGTCGCCGCAGGCCAGCGCGACGAGGATCTCGAGCTGACCGTCGAGGCCGAAGCCAATCAGTACATACCGTTTGCGCTCGACGAGGTCAACCTCGATTTCCAGGCAATAGGCCCCGCTCCCAACAACCCGGACGAGGTCGAGGTGCTGATCGCTGCGTCGCGGAAGGAGAAGGTCGAGGATCGCGTCGCCGTCGCCGAATCCGCCGGCCTCAAGGCGCGCGTCATGGACGTCGAGTCGTACGCGACGCAGGAGGCCTTTCGCCTCATCGCCCCGTCGCTGCCGGCCAACGGCCGCGACCAGAACATCGCGCTGGTGGACATCGGGGCGCACGTCAGCCACTTCTATGTCCTTCGCAACAACCAGATCCTATTCTCCCGCGACCAGGCGTTCGGCGGCAATCAATTGACGCAGGACATCCAGCGCGCGTTCAACCTCTCTTCCGAGGAAGCGGAGTCGGCGCGCAAGAACCAGGGACTGCCGGAGAACTACGACCACGACGTGCTCCAGCCGTTCATGGAATCGCTGGCGCTCGAGGTCACGCGTGCGCTGCAATTCTTCTTCACGTCGACGTCGTACAACCAGGTCGACCAGATCGTGCTGGCCGGCGGCTGCGCGCTGCTCCCGGGCTTGGACGAGCTCGTCGCGAAGCGCGCCGGCGTGGCCACCGTGGTCGCCAACCCGTTCGCGGCGATGCAGACGTCTGAGCGCATCCGGCCGCGCCAGTTGGCGCAGGAAGCGCCGATGCTGATGATCGCCACCGGGCTGGCGATGCGCAGTTTCGAATAACGGGGACCGAGCCATGCGCATCAACCTGCTGCCCCATCGCGAGCAGAAGCGGCTGGCCCGCCAGCGGCAGTTCGTCACGCTCGCCATTTCGCTCGCCGTGCTCGGCGTCGCGATTGTTGCCCTCGTCCACGGCATTCTCGCGGCGCGCATCGACAACCAGGTGTCGCGCAACGGGCTCTTGAAGACCGAGATCGCGAAGCTCGACGAGCAGATCAAGGAGATCGACAAGTTGCGCGACCAGATCACGCAGGTGCTCGCGCGCAAGGCTGTCGTCGAGACGCTGCAGTCGAATCGCAACGAGGCGGTTCACTTGCTCGACCAGCTCGTGCGCCAGTTGCCCGAAGGCATCTACCTGCGGTCGGTCAAGCAGGTCGACAGGAAGGTTACCGTCGTCGGTTACGCGCAGTCGAATGCTCGCGTGTCGACGCTGATGCGCAACATCGAGGGCTCGCCGTGGCTCGAGAAGCCGGCCCTCGTCGAGATCAAGCTCGTCTCGATGCCCGCCGCGCCGAAGGTCGAGCCGCAGCGGATGAACGAATTCACGATGACCTTTGAAATCCGGCGCGGCACGCCGCCGACGGCGCTGCCGGCGGCAGGAACGCCCGCGAAGCCGGCCGCCAAGGGAGGCAAGACATGACCCTCGACGATTTCCGCCGGCTGAATTTCCGCGAGGTCGGCTCGTGGCCGTGGCTGCCGAAGGCGATCGTGCTCGCGCTGCTCGTGCTGTTCATCTGCGGCCTCGGCGCGTTCTTCGACTGGAAGGACCAGTGGGAGGCGCTCGGCGTCGCAGAGCAGGAAGAGGTCAAGCTCAAGGAGCAGTACACGCAGAAGAAGGCCAGGGCGATCAACTACGACCTGTACGTGCAGCAGCTCGCCGAGGTCGAGCAGTCGTTCGGCGCGCTGGTCAAGCAGTTGCCGAACCGCTCGGAGATCGATGCGCTGCTGACCGACATCAACCAGGCCGGGCTCGGCCGCGGACTGCAGTTCGACCTCTTCAGGCCGGCGCCGCAGGAGAAGATGGCCGACTTCTACGCCGAGCTGCCGATCAGCATCAGGATCACGGGCAACTATCACGACATCGGCGCGTTCGCGAGCGACGTCGCAGCACTGCCGCGCATCGTCACGCTGAACGACGTCGCGATCTCGAACGACAAGGGCACGCTCAGCATGGACGCCGTCGCGAAGACGTTCCGCTATCTCGACGAGGAAGAGATCGCGAAACAGCGGGCGCTGCAGAAGGCTGCCAAGGACAAGGCGAAGAAATAATGAACCGCGTCGCTTGGATATCGATGATCACCGTAGCACTCCTCGCCGGATGCGGCGGGCAGAGCCACCAGGATTTGCGCAACTGGATGGGCGAGCAGGGCAAGGGCGTGCGCGGCAAGCTCGACCCGTTGCCGCAGATCAAGCCGTACGAGCCTTTCGCCTATGCGGACTTCGACCTGCCCGATCCGTTCAAGCCCCGCAAGATCGAGCCGGTGAAAGGCACGGAGGCCACGAGCAAGCTGGCACCCGACCTCAATCGCCGCAAGGAACCGCTCGAGGCATATCCGCTCGAGGGTCTGTCGATGGTCGGCACGCTCGAGAAAGGCAAGACACGCTACGCGCTCGTGAAAACGCCCGAGCGCGACATCTACCAGGTCCGTCAGGGCAACCATATGGGGCAGAACTTCGGCGTCGTCGTCGGCATCAGCGACACGGACATCAAGCTCAAGGAATTGATGCAGGACGGCGCCGGCGATTGGTCCGAGCGGTCCAGCACACTGAACCTGCTGCAGGCAGATCAGAAACAGGAGCAGAAAAAATGAACGCGAATCGCGTCGCTCAACGGCAAGGCTTGGGAGGCCTCGCCATTTGCCGGGCGTGGATTGCTCGCCTTGCCGGATTCGCCGTGCTGCTGACCGCCGGCTTGGCACTTGCCCAGGCGCCGAACAGCATCGAGCAGGTAACCGTCACGCGAGGCGCCGCGGGCTTCACCGTCGTGCGCTTCACATTGAAGGCACCGCCCACCAATCCGCCGGCCGGATTTGCGATCACGAGCCCGCCGCGGATCGCACTCGATTTTCTGGACACGTCGAGCGCGCTGCCGAACAACCAGCGCGCCGTCGACGACCCGGCGCTGCGCAGCCTGCAGTTCGTGCAGGCCGGCAACCGCACGCGCGTCGTGTTCAACCTCAACAAGCCGCAGTCGTTCGACACGAAGATCGAAGGCAACGCAGTCGTGGTCACGCTGGCCGACAGCGGCGGAGGAAGCGCGCAAGCTGCTGTGGCGCCGCCCGTTCTGCAGCGCTTCGCCGAAGCACGCGGCACCGATCAGCAGCACGCGCTGCGCGACGTCGATTTCCGCCGGGGTCGCAACGGTGAAGGTCGCATCGTCGTCGATCTGTCCGACAGCAACGCGGGCATCGACATCCGTCAGCAGGGCCGGCAACTGATCGTCGACTTCCAGAAGACCAGCGTGCCACGCAACCTCGAGCGGCGGATGGACGTTGCCGACTTCAACACGCCCGTGGTCTCGATCGAGACGACCGAGGTGGGCGGCAACGCGCGGATGATCATCGAGCCCAAGGGCATCTGGGAACATTCGGCGTACCAGGCAGACAACCGCTTCATCATCGAGATCAAGCCGGTCCAGGACGACCCCAACAAGCTCGTGCAGGGCACGCGTGCCGGCTACAAGGGCGAGAAGCTGTCGCTCAACTTCCAGAACATCGAAGTGCGCTCGGTGCTGCAGGTGATCGCCGACTTCACCGGTCTCAACATCGTCACCAGCGACACCGTGCAGGGCAGCCTGACGCTGCGGCTGAAGGACGTGCCGTGGGACCAGGCGCTCGACATCATCCTGCAGACGAAGGGCCTCGACATGCGCAAGAACGGCAACATCGTTCTGATCGCGCCACGCGAGGAACTGGCGCTGAAGGAGAAGCAGCAGCTCGAATCGCAGGCGCAGATCAACGACCTCGAGCCGCTGCAGACGGAGATGTTCCAGCTCAACTACGCGAAGGCGCAGGACATCCTGAACATCGTCAATGTCCAGACCGGGGGGACGGCCGGGCAGGGCGCCGGCGGCGCGCGCTTCCTGTCCAAGCGCGGAACCGCGTTTGTCGATCCGCGCACCAACATCCTGTTCGTCACCGACATCGGTGCGAGGCTCGAGGAAGTGCGCCGCGTGATCCGCCAGATCGACACGTCCGTTCGCCAGGTGCTGATCGAGGCGCGAATCGTCATCGCCAACGACACGTTCAGCCGCCAGCTCGGCATCCGGTTCGGCCAGCAGACGGGCGCGACGCTGGCGAACCGTCGCTATTCAATCGGCACCGGCGGCTCGCTGTCGACGACGCCGGTCGTGTCGCTGTCCGGCGGCACCGGCGGCACGGTGACGCGGGAAACGCGGACCCAGACGCCATTCGAGCTCGCATCGGGAATCGCGACGCCGGGCTATTCGGATTCGCCGCAGCTCAACGTGAACCTGCCGGTGGCGAACGCCGCGGGCCAGCTCGCGCTGACGCTGATCAATCTCGGCAGCGGCAACCTGATCAACCTCGAACTGTCGGCACTCGAAGCCGACAACCGCGGCAAGGTGGTGTCGAGTCCGCGGGTGATCACCGGAGACAACCAGAAGGCGCACATCGAACAGGGCACGGAAATCCCGTACGTGACGCCGGGCAGCGCCAACTCACCGGCGACGGTGTCGTTCAAGAAAGCGGTGCTGGCGCTCGACGTCACGCCGCAGATCACGCCGGACGGCCGCGTCATCATGCAGGTCGAGATCCGCAAGGATTCGGTGGGCCAGAACGTGCAGGTGCAGGGCGGAGGCACGGTGCCCTCGATCGACACGAAGAGCGTGCTGACGCAGATCGCCGTCAACAACGGCGACACCGCGGTGATCGGCGGGATCTACGAAGAAGTGATCACCAACGACACGACCAAGGTGCCGTTCCTTGGCGATGTACCGGTCGTGGGCTGGCTGTTCAAGAACACGGGGCGGTCGAGCCAGAAGACCGAATTGCTGATCTTCCTGACGCCGCGCGTCGTTCGCGACACGGTGACGTCGGTCCGCTAGCGCGCTACGCGTTTCTCGCAACGGAATGTGGGCCGGTCTGATCCGGCTCACATCTTCCTGCGCAGCGACCCCGATACAATGCCCTGGTGTCGCTGCACCGGGGCAATCTCTTTCTCGTAGGACTGATGGGCGCGGGCAAGACCACGCTCGGACGCCAGCTCGCCCGCAGGCTCGACAAGCGCTTCGTCGACGCGGACCACGAGCTCGAGGGGCGGCTCGGCGTCACGATCCCGACGATATTCGAGATCGAGGGCGAGGCCGGGTTTCGCGACCGCGAGGAGGCGATCATCGACGAGCTGACGCAGATGTCCGGCGTGGTGCTGGCGACCGGTGGCGGCGCCGTGTTGCGCGCGCCGAGCCGCGCGCGCCTCAAGGAAAACGGCACCGTCCTCTATCTGCATGCCGAGCCGGAGACGCTGTGGCAGCGGCTGCGCAACAGCAAGCATCGGCCGATGCTGCAGGCCGCCGACCCGCGCAACCGTCTCGTCGAGCTCTACAAGCTGCGCGACCCGCTGTACCGCGAAGTGGCGACCCACGTGATCGAATCGGATCGCGACGCCGTCATTCGTTTCGTCCGCTGGCTCGATCAGGAGCCATGCGCGGAGTGCTGACATGAGGACGCTCGATGTGGGCCTCGGCGCGCGCGCCTATCCGATCCACATCGGCCGCGGCGCGCTCGCGCGTGCGGGCGGGCTGTTGCAGTCGAGTGCGTCGCGCCGCGCGGTGATCGTCACCAATGCCGTCGTTGCCGCACATCATCTCGCCGGCCTGAAGGCATCGCTCGCTAGCGCCGGCGTGCAGACCGACGTCGTGCTGCTTCCCGATGGCGAGGCGCACAAGAATTCCGCAACGCTGCTCGACCTCCTGACGCGGCTCCTCGAGCTTCGCGTCGACCGGTGGACGACGCTGATTGCGCTCGGTGGCGGCGTCATCGGCGACATTGCCGGGTTTGCGGCAGCGATCTACCAGCGCGGGCTCGCGTTCGTGCAGGTGCCGACCACACTGCTCGCGCAGGTCGACTCGTCGGTGGGCGGGAAGACCGGCATCAACCATCCGCTCGGCAAGAACATGATCGGCGCGTTCTGGCAACCGCGCGCCGTGCTGATCGATACGGATTGCCTGGCGACGCTGCCGGATCGCGAGCTGCGCACGGGCATTGCCGAAGTGATCAAGCACGGAGCGATCCGCGACGCCGAATTCTTTGCGTGGCTCGAGAACAACATGCCGTCGCTGCTCGCGAAGGAGACGGACGCGCTCACGCATGCGATTCATCGGAGTTGCGCGATCAAGGCCGCGATCGTCGCCGCCGACGAGCGCGAGACGGGTGAGCGTGCGCTTTTGAACTTCGGACATACATTCGGTCACGCGATCGAAGCGGCGCAAGGTTATGGGACGTGGCTGCACGGCGAGGCCGTCGCAGCGGGAATGGTCTGCGCTTCGAGACTGTCCGAACGCGTATGCGCGCTCCCGGCAGCGCAGAGCCAGCGCGTGACCGACCTCGTCGCTGCGGCGAAGTTGCCGACCGCGCCGCCGAAGATCGCGGCGGATCGCTGGCTCGACCTGATGGGACGCGACAAGAAAGTGGCCGACGGCTCGATCCGCTTCGTGCTGCTCGAAAGCCTCGGTCACGCCGTGCTGCGGCGTGACGTCGCTGCGACCGACATTACGGCTGCGATCGACGGCTGATCGACGCCGACACGCGGTTAAAAAAAACGGCGCCCGCGGGCGCCGTTTTCGAAGGGTAGTACGACTACTGGCAAGTGATCGTAACGTTCTTGATCTGGTCACCCGAACTGACTCGAAGGGTGATCGTACCGGTGGCGGAAGCCGACGGAATGGTCACATGAATGACGCCATCGGTAACCGTGGGTTGCGAAACGGCGGGATCGAGGATTGCGTTGAACTCGCCGGTGCCTCCGGTTACGAGGAAATCAAAATTATTGGTCACGCCCGCTTGACAGGACTGCGATGAGGGCGTCACAGCGAGCGTGGTGGGCGGCGGCGCCGCAGTCCCAAAGACATTGCTCGCTGTCGGGGGCGTCAACAACGTTCGCCCTGCAGCGTCTGTGATTGCGAATGTCAGCCCGGTGAAGCACGAGCCATTGGTGGTGATCGTGAACGCCCCACCACTACGTTGCACCGGCGAACCAGAGATACTGATTGCACCCGGAAAGTTTGTGCCGATCGTGTAGGGCGGCGTTCCGCCGAACACGAAGAATGTAGCGCTGGAACCGCTGCTGCAATGCGCGGTGTCGGGTCCGGTGAAGGTCGTCACGCCGGTTGGAATCACCGACAGCACTGTGTTGCCATTGATGAACTGGGCGATCGTGAACTGGCCGACGACGCTACTGCCGTCCGTGACGTCGGTTGCGCGGATCGTCGCGATCTGCGTCGCCGCGTTGACTGGAACGACGAGTCGCACCGTCGCATTGCCGTTCTGATCGGTCGTGACCGTCAACGACTGCACCAGGGGTTGTCCCGGCACCGTGCTGGAGATCGAGTAGGCACCTTGCACCACATCGAAACGCACCGGCCGACCCGCGAGCGGTGCACCGGCAGGTCCGGTCACCTGGACCGTCGCCGTGCCATCCTGCCCCGAGCAGAGATCTGACCCCGATGCGCCGCAATTCGGATTCCCTGTGATCGTAATCGAGGCGGGCAGCAACAGCGCAGGGCGCACCGTGACGGCGGCGGACGTCGTCTGACCCGCCGAATCCCGGACCGTTAGCGTAGCGGGAGTGTCGGTGCCGACACTTCCGGGCACCACGACCAGCGTGTCGCCGTCCAGCGTGCCGACGACCGGCAGCGCGCTTTGGTCACTGGTGAGGATGGCGTACGGGCGCGTGCCGCCGGTGATGAGGAAGGTGAAGGGCGTGCCCGAATACGCCGTCGCCGTGGCGGGCGTGATCGAGAGCGGGGCGCCGCCGCCGCCGTTGATGACTTGGCTCGGCGCCCCGTTGCCGCCACCGCACGCGGCGAGCGACAGGACACCGGCCAGGGCGACCAGGGTGAGGAGTGGACGCAGCCACGTGGTGAGCGGGTATCCGGGCATGATGATGTTGTCCTAAAGATGCGTTTTAACAATAGATGAATTGGACGTAGCAACAACGGTCTAGCTAAGTTTGTTCAGATTAAAGCCTAACACCCTGCATGACGCAAGCATTTCCCGCGGAAAGGCTGGTCGGGGTGTCGGTTTGTTGCATTGGGCGCGCGCAGGGCCGGCCGGCATGGCGATTGCCGCAATGCAGCATACCGCGTAACATGGACGGGTTTCGCCTTGTTTTGGCGAATATCATGACGCGCGACGGGCCGGCCGCCGCCTGCGCGCGTGCGACATTCGAGGTCAGCATGGAAAAGCCCGCCGCGACGTCCGGATTCGCCTATCCGCCTCCTGCGCAGGGCCTGTACGACCCGGCGAACGAGCGCGACGCCTGTGGTCTGGGCTTCATCGCGCACATCAAGGGCCGCAAGACGCACGAGATCATCGCGCAGGGCCTGAAGATTCTCGAGAACCTCACGCATCGAGGTGCCACCGGCGCCGACCCGCTGCAGGGCGACGGCGCCGGCATTCTCGTGCAGCTCCCCGATGCGTTCTTTCGGCGCGCGTGCGGCAAGCTTTCGATCACGCTGCCTGCGATCGGCCAGTATGGCGTCGGCATGGTGTTCCTGCCGCAGGAGCCTGCTTCGCGTATGGCGTGCGAGCAGGAAATCGAGCGCGCGATCTCGGCCGAGGGGCAGGTGCTGCTCGGCTGGCGCGACGTGCCGACCAACAACTCGGGTCTGTCGAAGCGCACGAAGGAAGTGGAGCCGGTGATCCGGCAGGTATTTGTCGCGCGCGGCTCGCGCGACATGGATCAAGACGCTCTCGAGCGCAAGCTGTACGTGATCCGCAAGGGCGCGGGCCACGCGATCCAGGCGCTCAACCTGCGCCATGGCAAGGAGTTCTACGTGCCGTCGTTCTCGACGCGCACGATCGTCTACAAGGGAATGCTGCTCGCGCACCAGGTGGGCGAGTACTACGTCGACCTGCACGACGCGACGATGGTGTCCGCGCTCGCGATGGTGCACCAGCGCTTTTCGACGAACACGTTTCCGACGTGGGACCTCGCGCATCCGTTCCGCTTCATCAGCCACAACGGCGAGATCAACACACTGCGCGGCAACTTCAACTGGATTCGTGCGCGTGAAGGCGCGATCGCTTCGAAGGTGCTCGGCGACGACCTGTCGAAGCTCTGGCCGCTGATCTACGAAGGCCAGTCGGATTCCGCGTCGTTCGACAACGCACTCGAATTGCTCGCGATGGGCGGCTACTCGCTGGCGCACGCAATGATGCTGATGATTCCCGAAGCCTGGGCCGGCAATCCGCTGATGGACGAAGACCGGCGCGCATTCTACGAATACCATGCGGCGCTGATGGAGCCGTGGGACGGGCCGGCCGCGATGGCCTTCACCAATGGACGCCAGATCGGCGCGACGCTCGACCGCAACGGATTGCGTCCCGCGCGCTTTGTCGTCACCGACGACGACTACATCGTGATGGCGTCGGAAGTCGGCGTGCTCGACATTCCGGAGTCGAAGATCATCAAGAAGTGGCGGCTGCAGCCGGGCAAGATGCTGCTCGTCGATCTCGAAGCCGGACGCATCGTCGACGACGACGAGCTGAAGCGCACGCTCGCCACCGCGCAGCCGTATCGCGAGTGGATTGCGCGCTGCCGGCTGCGTCTCGAGGAAATGCCCGAACCGGCGCCGCCGGTGCCGTCGTCGGTTGCGGTGCTCGACCGGCAGCAGGTGTTCGGCTACACGCAGGAGGACCTGAAGATCATCCTCACGCCGATGGCGCACACCGGCGAGGAGCCCATCGGTTCGATGGGCAACGACGCAGCGCTGCCCGTGCTGTCCGATCGCCCGAAGGTCTTCTACAACTATTTCAAGCAGCTGTTCGCGCAGGTCACGAATCCGCCGATCGATCCGATCCGCGAGGAGCTCGTGATGTCGCTCGTGTCGTTCATCGGGCCGCGGCCGAACCTTCTCGCGATAGACCCACCCGCCCTGGCGGCTACGCCGCTGCGCGTCTCGGGGCGGCCCCTAGACGCGAATGACCCGGGCGCGGACGATCAGAAAGCAACGGGCGAGGCGCCGATGCGACTCGAGGTCCAGCAGCCGATCCTGACGCCCGAGAACATGGAAAAGCTGCGCCACGTCGAGCTCTTCTCCGGCGCCGCGTTTCGTTCGATCGAGCTCGACATCTGCTATCCGGCCGCGTGGGGTGGCAACGGCATGGAAGCGGCGCTCGCGAGCCTCGCCGCGCATGCGGAAGACGCGATCCACCAGGGGTACAACATCATCATCCTGTCGGATCGCAGCGTTGCATCCGACATGCTGCCGATTCCTGCGCTGCTCGCAACCGCCGCCGTCCACGAGCATCTGGTCAAGAAGGGGCTGCGCACGTCGACGGGTCTCGTCGTCGAGAGCGGATCCGCGCGCGAAGTGCACCATTTCGCGCTCCTCGCCGGCTACGGGGCGGAAGCGATCCACCCGTACCTCGCGCTCGAAACGCTCGCCGAGGTCGCCCGCGAGTTGCCCGAGGTCGATCCGAAGGATGCGCAGAAGCGCTTCATCAAGGCGATCTGCAAGGGCCTGATGAAGGTGATGTCCAAGATGGGCATCTCGACGTATCAGTCGTATTGCGGTGCGCAGATCTTCGAGGCGGTCGGATTGCAGCGCTCGTTCGTCGACAAGTATTTCACCGGCACGGCGAGCACGATCGAGGGCATCGGCCTGTTCGAAGTCGCGGCCGAGGCGCAGCGCCTGCACGAGCTCGCGTTCAGCGACGATCCGTTGCTGGCGCGCAATCTCGACGCGGGGGGCGATTACATGTATCGCGTTCGCGGCGAAGAGCACATGTGGACGCCCGACACGATCGCGAAGCTGCAGCACGCATCGCGCGCCAACTCTGCGTCGACGTACAGGGAATACGCGGCGCTGATCAACGAGCAGGGCCGCAAGCTGAAGACGCTGCGCGGACTGTTCGAGTTCAGGACCGATCGTTGCACGCCGGTGCCGCTCAACGAGGTCGAGCCCGCGGCGGCAATCGTCAAGCGCTTCGCGACCGGCGCGATGAGCCTCGGATCGATCTCGACCGAGGCGCATACGACGCTCGCGATCGCGATGAACCGCATCGGCGGCAAGTCGAACACGGGCGAGGGCGGCGAGGATCCGATGCGCTATCGCGCCGAGATGCGCGTCGGCAAGAACTTCGTCAAGGCGAACGACACGCTGGCGAGCATCATCGGCAAGGACGCGGTCGAGAAGGACATCCCGCTGCAGCCCGGCGACAGCCTGCGCTCGAGAATCAAGCAGGTGGCATCCGCGCGCTTCGGCGTCACGGCCGAGTATCTGGCGTCGGCCGACCAGCTGCAGATCAAGATGGCGCAGGGTGCGAAGCCCGGCGAGGGCGGGCAGCTCCCCGGCCACAAGGTGTCGGAATACATCGCGCAACTGCGCTACTCGGTGCCCGGCGTGGGACTGATCTCGCCGCCGCCGCATCACGACATCTATTCGATCGAGGATCTCGCGCAGCTGATCCACGATCTGAAGAACGCGAATTCCGCGGCGTCGATCTCGGTCAAGCTCGTGTCGGAAGTCGGGGTCGGTACCGTCGCCGCCGGTGTCGCGAAGGCCAAGGCCGATCACGTGACGATCGCCGGTCACGACGGCGGCACCGGTGCGTCGCCGGAATCGTCGATCAAGCACGCGGGAACGCCCTGGGAGCTCGGTCTTGCCGAGACACAGCAGACGCTCGTGCTCAACCGGCTGCGCGGTCGCATCGCCGTGCAGGTCGACGGCCAGATGAAGACGGGGCGCGACGTCGCGATCGGCGCGCTGCTCGGTGCCGACGAGTTCGGCTTCGCGACGGCGCCGCTCGTCGTCGAAGGCTGCATCATGATGCGCAAGTGCCATCTCAACACGTGTCCGGTCGGCGTCGCGACGCAGGATCCCGTGCTGCGCAGGCGCTTCACCGGCCAGCCGGAGCACGTCGTCAACTATTTCTTCTTCGTCGCCGAGGAACTGCGCCACATCATGGCGGAGCTGGGCTTCCGCACGCTCGACCAGATGATCGGCCGCAGCGACCTGCTCGACATGCGGAAGGGCATCGAGCACTGGAAGGCGAAGGGACTCGATTTCTCGCGCGTATTCCACCAGCCCGACATGCCGGCGGAAGTCGCACGCTTTCATTGCGAGTCGCAGGATCACGGGCTCGTGCGCGCGCTCGATCACCAGTTGATCGCCGCCGCAGCACCCGCACTCGAAAAGAGCCAGCCGGTACGGCTCAAGTACCGGATCCGCAACGCCCACCGGTCGGTCGGCGCCATGCTGTCCGGTACGGTTGCCCGGATGCACGGGCACGCCGGCCTGCCGGAGGACACGCTGCACGTCGCGTTCGAAGGCATCGCGGGCCAGAGCTTCGGCGCCTTCCTGTCGCGCGGCATCACGTTCGAGCTGCAGGGAGCGACGAACGACTACGTCGGCAAGGGACTGTCGGGCGGCCGCATCGTCGTCTATCCGGACCCCGCATGCCCGGCGAAGCCCGAGGAAAACATCGTCATCGGCAACACGGTGATGTACGGCGCGATCGATGGCGAAGCGTATTTCCGCGGCGTCGCCGGCGAGCGCTTCTGCGTGCGCAACTCGGGCGCGATGGCCGTCGTCGAAGGCACTGGCGATCACGGCTGCGAGTACATGACGGGCGGAACGGTCGTCGTGCTCGGCCGCACCGGGCGCAATTTCGCCGCGGGAATGAGCGGCGGCGTTGCGTACGTCTACGACGCCGACGGCACGTTCGCGTCGCGCTGCAATCCGGCGATGGTCGCGCTCGGGCCCGTGCAGGCGGAGAGCGACCAGCACAAGGCGGAAAAGGAACTGGCCGCCGGCGGGAAAGGCCGGCTGCTGCACACGGGCCGCGCGGACGAAGCGATCCTGCGCGATCTGATCGAGCGCCACCTGCGCTTCACCGGCTCCACCGTCGCGCTGGCGATGCTCGACCACTGGGATGCTACGCGCGCGAAGTTCGTCAAGGTGTTCCCGAACGAGTACGTGCGCGCGCTCTCCGAGATGCACGTGAAGGCACAGCACACGAAGCCGGCCGGCCTGACGGCGGCCGACCAGAAGGCCGCATGAGTGCGCCGGGCGAGGCGACTGGCGAGCCGAGGCCCGAAGGGGGCGGCGGCGCACGATTGCGGGGAGGCCGACTCGCAGGCGGCTGCATGTTGATCCGAACCAACGAGGCCGAGGCGTAGCGCATGGGGAAGATCACCGGCTTCATGGAGCTGCAGCGAATCGCCGAGGTTGCGGACCCGGTCAACGCGCGCGTTCGTCATTACCGTGAGTTCATCCACGCGCTGGACGACGTAGCGGCTGCGAAGCAGGGGGCGCGCTGCATGGATTGCGGCATCCCGTTCTGCCAGAGCGGATGTCCGGTCAACAACGTCATTCCCGACTGGAACGACCTCGTCTATCGGCAGCAGTGGCAAGACGCGCTCGACGTGCTGCACTCGACGAACAATTTTCCCGAGTTCACCGGCCGCATCTGTCCCGCGCCGTGCGAAGCGGCGTGCACGCTCAACATCAACAACGATCCGGTGGGCATCAAGTCGATCGAGCACTTCATCATCGACAAGGGCTACGAGGAAGGGTGGGTCGTTCCCCAGCGAGCGTCGCGCCGCACGGGCAAGCGCATTGCGGTCGTGGGCTCGGGCCCTGCGGGCCTTGCATGCGCGCAGCAGCTTGCGCGGGCAGGCCACGACGTCGTGCTGTTCGAGAAGGAAGACCGGATCGGCGGGCTGCTGCGTTACGGCATTCCCGATTTCAAGATGGAGAAGCACTGGATCGACCGGCGGATGGCGCAGATGTCGATCGAGGGCGTCGAATTTCGCCCGGGTGCGCACGTCGGCGGCAGTGTCGCCGCGGCCGACCTGCTGGCGGAGTTCGATGCAATCGCGCTGACCGGCGGCGCCGAGAAGCCGCGCGATCTGCAGGTGCCCGGGCGCGATCTCGCCGGCGTGCATTTCGCGATGGAGTTCCTGCCGCAGCAGAACCGTGTGGTTGCCGGCGACCGCGTGCAGGAGCAGATCAGTGCCAAGGGCAAGCACGTGATCGTCATCGGCGGCGGCGACACGGGCTCCGATTGCGTGGGCACGTCGAACCGGCAGGGCGCGGTTTCGGTGGTTCAGTTCGAGTTGCTGGCGCAGCCGCCCGAGGTGGAGAACAAGCCGCTGGTATGGCCGTACTGGCCGATCAAGCTGCGCACGTCGTCGTCGCACGAAGAAGGCTGCGACCGCGACTGGTCGGTCGCCACGAAGCGGTTCGAGGGTAGCGAGGGCCGCGTCACGAAGCTCGTCGCGTCGCGCGTCGAGTGGCAGCGTGACGGCAGCGGCGCTACGCGAATGGTCGAGATGCCGGGAAGCGAATTCACGCTGCAGGCCGATCTCGTGCTGCTGGCGATGGGATTCACGGGGCCCGGCGAGACCGGCCTCGTCGAGCAGTTCCGCGTCGAGCGCGATGCACGCACGAACGTCAAGGCGAACACGGACGACTACCGGACGAGCGTCGCGAAGGTATTCGCCGCCGGCGACATGCGTCGCGGCCAGTCGCTCGTCGTGTGGGCGATCCGCGAAGGCCGCCAGTGCGCACACGCCGTCGATGCGTTCCTGATGGGATCGTCGTCATTGCCGCGCTAGCCGCGGCTGGCGAATCCGCAGCACGCCGGCCGGCTCCGCAGCGCCCGCACGCCATGGACAACGACGCGGATGGCGTTACGCCGGTGGTCATGCTCGACATCGCGAGCTGGCGCCCGCGCGTGGACGCGGCGGAAGTCGAGCGGCATGCGCATGCTCTCGAGGCGGGCAGCGTGCTCGTGCTGCCGCGGCTTGCGTTCGCGCTCGCGCCCGACGAAACCCGCTTTCTCGACGTGCGCTGGTCCGACGGCAAGGCGAAGAACATCAGTCTCGAAGGGGATGCGATCAAGGGTGCCCGCGGCACGCCCGACGAGCTTGCCGCGCTCGCGCGCATGGTCACGCGGTTCGCCGCCGACGCCACGGCACTGGTGTCCGCGCTGTTCCCGCGCTATTCGCCGCACCTGACGCGCGCACGGACGAGCTACCGGCCGCATGGCGCCGCAGGTCGCGCCGTGTCGTGGCGCAAGGACGACACGCGGCTGCACGTCGATGCGTTTCCGTCGCGCCCCAATCACGGCGAGCGGATCCTGCGCGTCTTCTGCAACGTCAATCCAGAGGGCACCGATCGCGTGTGGCGCGTCGGCGAGACGTTCGAAGCGATGGCGCGCAGGTTGATGCCGCGTATCCGTGCGATGTACGCCGGCGAAGCCGCTGCGCTCGCCGCGCTGCACGTAACCAAGCGGCCGCGCAGCGAATACGATCACCTGATGCTCGGCCTGCACGATCGCGCGAAGGCGGATCTCGACTATCAAGGCCGGTCGCCGCAGCGCGAAGTGCGGTTCGCACCGGGCACGACGTGGATCTGCTACTCCGACCAGGTGATGCACGCCGCGTCGTCGGGGCAATACATGCTCGAGCAGACGACGCACCTGCCGCTCACGGCACTCTACGAGCCGGAGCGCTCGCCGCTTGCGGTGCTCGAGCGGATTACCGGGCGCGTGCTCGTTCCTCGTCGTGCAGTCGCATGACCCCGCTGCGCAACGACACGCTGCTGCGCGCGCTGCGCCGCGAGCCGACGCCGCACGTTCCGGTATGGCTGATGCGCCAAGCCGGCCGCTACCTGCCCGAGTACGCGGCGCTGCGCGCGCGTGCCGGCAGCTTCATGGCGCTCGCGACGACACCGTCGCTCGCGACCGAAGCGACGTTGCAGCCGCTCGAGCGGTTCGCGCTCGATGCGGCGATCCTGTTTTCGGACATCCTCACCGTGCCCGACGCGATGGGGCTGGGACTTTCGTTCGCGGAGGGTGAGGGACCGCGCTTCGAGCGCACGACCGACGACGAGCGCACGATCGCAGCGCTCGCCGTGCCCGACCTCGCGCGGCTGCGCTACGTGTTCGACGCCGTGTCGCAGATCAAGAAGACGCTTGCCGGGCGCGTTCCGCTGATCGGTTTTGCCGGCAGTCCGTTCACGCTCGCGTGCTACATGATAGAAGGCGGCGGCAGCGCCGACTTCGCCAAGGTCCGCAAGATGGCGTATGCGCGGCCGGACCTCCTGGACCGGCTCGTCGCGATCAACGCCGACGCCGTCGCCGCCTATCTGCGCGAGCAGGTTACGGCGGGCGTCGATGCGGTGATGCTGTTCGACACGTGGGGCGGCCTGTTGCCCGCCGCCGACTATCGCCGGTTCTCGTTGGGTCCGATGCGCACGGTGCTCGACCGGCTGCCGCAGCAGGTGCCGACGATCCTGTTCACCAAGAACGGCGGCAACGCGTTACCGTCGATCGTCGAATCCGGGGCCTCGTGCGTGGGCCTCGACTGGACGGTCGACCTGCGCGCCGCGCGGCGCGCTTTCGGCGACCGCGTCGCGTTCCAGGGCAACCTCGACCCGATCGCGCTGTTGACGGACCCGGCCACGGTCGAACGCGCCGCGCGGGCGGTCGTTCGCGACGCCGGCCCGGAGCCAGGCTTCATCTTCAACCTTGGCCATGGCATCGTTCCCGCCACGCCGCCTGCGCACGTCGCCGCTCTCGTGGACGCCGTGCATGCCGCCACGTCGACATGACCGCAGCGCACCTACCGCGATCGAAATGCGACTCTTCGCCGTTGATCAAGTGCGGTTGGCGATCAAAACGCTTGCATCTTCCAATCAGTTATGCACACCAATCGGCCATTCGGCCTACAAGGCGCGATGTGCCGAAAATTGCGTGAATGGCGGCATGTAACTATCTGACTTGCAGCAATTTTCTTTGGGTCGTCGCATCAGTGCAACATTCACGCCATCCGACTGCGGAATAAACCGGGCCATCGGTTACCCAGTTACGCACAAAATTATCCACAGGATTTGCACGAAAGTTTTACCGGAGCCATTTGCAACCAATTCGTTGTCATCAAATCTTCATGTTGAGCATTAACTCGCCGGTAAGCTGCGGTCCCGTGCGCCTCCAAGTTTGGTAACTTTTTCAGGCTACCTCTGATGGCGATCGCACGGATCGCATTGCCGGTCGCCGCGTGGCATCTGTTCGATTACTGGATTCCCGACGGCCTGCAGGTCGCGCAGGGCGACATCGTCCGCGTGCGCCTCGCCGGACGCCTGCAGTGCGGCGTGGTCACGGGAATCGAATCGACCTCGGATTTTCTCGATCGCGTGCAACCGATCGAGTCGCTCGCCGGCGTCGCGCGCCTGCCGGCCGAAATCATGGAGCTCGCCGAATTCGCGGGTGCGTACTATCAGGCGCCGCCGGGCATGGCGTTCGCACTCGTGACGCCGCCGCTCGTGCGCGCGCGCGCCTCGAACCGCGAAGCCATGGCGGCGTCGCCTGCTACCGCCGAATTACGCCCGCGGCACGCGCTGAATCCGCCGCAACGGGCCGCGGTCGATGCGATTGTCGCCGCGCACCGCTCGTTCGCGCCGATGCTGCTTCACGGCATTACTGGCAGCGGCAAGACGGACGTCTATCTCGCGGCCGCCGCGCATTTCGTCGCGCAGGGCGAGCAGGTGTTGATCCTCGTGCCCGAGATCAACCTGACGCCGCAATTCGAGCAGCACGTGGCCGCTGCGTTGCCGGGCATCGCGACGGCGACGCTGCACAGCCGGCTGGCGGCGGGCGCGCGCCGCAAGCATTGGGACGCTGCGGCGAACGGCACGGCGCGCATCGTCCTTTCGACGCGGCTCGGCGTGTTCGCACCGCTGCCGCAGCTTGCGCTGATCGTCGTCGACGAGGAGCACGACGATTCGTACAAGCAGCAGGACGGCGTTCGCTATCACGCGCGCGACCTCGCCGTCTGGCGTGCGCGCAAGCGCAGCGTGCCGATCGTGCTGGGCAGCGCGACGCCGTCGCTCGAGACGTGGGCGAGGGCGAAGGCCAGCCGCTATCGAACGCTCGCGCTGCCGCAGCGGGCAGACACGCGGGCGAAGCTGCCCGAGATTCGCTTCGCGCCCGTGCGTGGCCAGGAAACGCGCGATGGGCTTTCACGCGAGCTCCGCGACGCATTGGCAGCGCGGCTCGCCGCGGGGGAGCAATCGCTGCTGTTCATCAATCGGCGTGGCTTCGCGCCGTCGCTCAAATGCGCGGCGTGTGCGTGGGAATCCGAATGTCCGCGCTGCTCGGCGCGCCTCGTCGTCCATCGTGCGCCCGAGCGGCTGCGCTGCCACCATTGCGGGCATGTCGAGCGGCCTCCGCGCGCGTGTCCGGAGTGCGGCAACGTCGACCTGTTGCCGGTCGGATTCGGCACGCAACGGCTCGAGCAGACGATCCGTGCGCTCTATCCCACGGCGCGGGTCGCACGCGTCGACCGCGACACGACGCGAGCCAAGGATGCGTTCGCCGACGTGCGCCAACGCGTCGAGGACCGCGAGCTCGACATCCTCGTCGGCACCCAGATGCTCGCCAAGGGGCATGACTTCCCGCGGTTGACGCTGGTGGGCGTGCTCGGCGCTGACAACGCGCTGTACAGCGCCGATTTCCGCGCGACCGAACGGCTCGCCGCGTTGCTGATGCAAGTCGCCGGCCGCGCCGGCCGCGCCGAACTGGCCGGTACGGTGATCGTGCAGACGGATTTCCCGGACCACCCGGTGTACCGTGCACTGGCGACGCACGACTACGACCGCTTCGCCGACGAACTCTTGCGCGAGCGCGACGCTGCGCAGCTGCCGCCGGCGTCGCACGTGGCGCTGCTCGTAGCCGAGGCGCATGCGCGTGCGGATGTCGATCGCTTCCTGGACGACGCCGTCGATCGCGCACGGGCAGTGCAGGGAAGCGCAGACGTCGTCGAGGTATTCCCGCCCGTGCCGCCGACGATGGCGCGTCGCGCAGGTTTCGAACGGGGCCAGGTGCTCGTGCAGAGCCTGCGGCGCGCGGCGCTGCATGCGTTCCTTCCACAATGGCGCGACGCAGTTGCGGCGAGCCCGGCGAGCACGCGCGTGCGTTGGGCGCTCGACGTCGACCCCGCGGCATTCTGACGCTGCGACCACCGTCTATAATTCTTCGAATATGCCCGCCCAACCTGGTCGCGACTCGGCCGCGGCCGTCGCGCCGAAGCTCGAAATCCAAGCGGCCGTCGCACGAATCGTCCGTGAGCAGTTGCCGGATGCTGCCGGAGTGACCGTGACCGTCGAGCGCCCGCGCGACGCGTCGCACGGCGACTACGCGACGAACGTCGCGCTGGTGCTTGCCAAGGCCGCGCGGCGCAATCCTCGTGAGCTTGCCGCGACGATCGGCACGGCCCTCGGCGCGGCGCTGCCGAACCTGATCGACGCGCCGCAGGTCGCCGGCCCCGGATTTCTGAATGTCACGCTGAAGGATGCGGCTCGGCAGCGCGTGGTTCCCGCCGTGCTCGCGGCCGGCGATCGCTTCGGACGCAGTGATACGCGGGCCGGCGAGCGTGTCATCGTCGAGTTCGTGTCGGCGAACCCGACCGGCCCGCTGCACGTCGGCCATGGCCGCCAGGCGGCGCTCGGCGATGCGATCGCCTCGCTGCTCGAGTGGCAGGGCTGCGCGGTATCGCGCGAGTTCTATTACAACGATGCCGGCCAGCAGATCCACAATCTCGCCGTGTCCGTGCGTGCGCGCGCGCACGAGATCCTTGGTGAATCGGGCACGTTTCCCGAGGACGGCTATCGCGGCGAATACATCCGCGAGATCGCCCAGCGCTATCTCGACGAAGTCGGCCGCGACCTGTCCGACATCGAAACGATCCGGCGCTTTGCCGTCGCCGAGTTGCGCAAGGAACAGGATCGCGACCTGCAGGCGTTCGGCGTGAAGTTCGACCGCTACTACCTCGAAAGCTCGCTGTATACCGACGGTCGCGTCGACGCGACCGTCAGGAAGCTCGAGGCATCCGGCACCACGTACGAAAGCGAAGGCGCGCTGTGGCTGCGCACGACGTCGTTCGGCGACGACAAGGATCGCGTGATGCGCAAGTCAGACGGTGGCTACACGTACTTCGTGCCCGACGTCGCCTATCACGTGACGAAATTCGAGCGCGGCTTCGTGCGTGCGATCAACGTGCAGGGGTCCGATCATCACGGCACGATGGCACGCGTGCGCGCGGGACTGCAGGCGATCGCGATGGGCGTGCCGCCCGGCTATCCGGACTACGTGCTGCACAAGATGGTGACGGTGATGCGGGGTGGCGAGGAGGTGAAGATCAGCAAGCGCGCGGGGAGTTACGTGACGCTGCGCGACCTGATCGACGAGGCCGGTCGCGATGCCGTGCGGTTCTTCCTCGCATCGCGCAAGGCCGATTCGGAGTTCGTGTTCGACATCGACCTCGCGCGCTCGCAGTCGGAAGAGAACCCCGTCTATTACGTCCAGTACGCGCACGCGCGCGTCGAATCGGTGCTGCGGCAGGCCGGCATTGCGCGCGACGATGCCGTGGCGACGCTGCGCGACGCCGACCTGTCGCCGCTCGCCAGCGACTACGAGCGGGCGCTGTTGCGGCGGTTGGCGGACTTTCCCGACGAGATCGCGCTCGCCGCGCGCGAACTTGCGCCGCACCAGCTGACGTTCTACCTTAAAGATTTGGCGCAGGAATTCCACAGTTACTATAATGCCGAGCGCTTTCTCGTCGACGACGCTCGCGTTCGCCAAGCCCGGCTCGCGCTGATCGTCGCAACGGGGCAGGTGCTTCGCAACGCGCTCGGCATCCTGGGCATCGTTGCACCGACCGAGATGTGAGCCATGCCATGACCGCTTCGACCCTATCCCGGCGTCCGTCGCTGCCGCGCAGGCCGCAGCGCCGCAGTGCGCTCGGCGGAACGCTGATCGGGGTCTTCATCGGTATCGTCGTCGGTCTCGGGCTCGCGGCAACCGTTGCTTATTGGCTGATGAAGAACAATCCGGCCTTGCCGATGCCTTCGCTTTCGCGCAACGCGACGGAGAACGCGAAGGACGCCCCATCCAAGTTGGCCAAGGCCGACGCGGACAAGCCGCGGTTCGATTTCTACAAGATCCTCCCCGGCGGCGACGAGCCGAAGGCGCAGCCGGAACGGCGTCCGGGCGATCGTACCGTCGTCGACCAGGCGAAGGACCGGTCGGCAGACAAATCGGCCCCGCGTCCGCCAGCGGCAGTTGCGGACGCAGGCGTGGCGAAGGGCGAGAAAACAGCGCCCGCCGACACGAAGACGACGAAAGCGGCCGAATCGAGGCCGGCAGATGCGAAGGCCGGGGATGCGAAGGCCGCCGATCGATTCTGGCTGCAGGCTGGCTCGTTCTCGACGCCACCCGACGCCGAGAACCTTCGCGCGCGACTCGCCCTTGCAGGCTGGGAAGCGACGGTGCAGGAAGGCTCGCTGCCGGACAAGAGCATCCGCTATCGCGTGCGTCTCGGTCCTTACGACAACTCGGACGAGCTTGGTCGAATGAAGAGCGAGCTCGCAAAACGCGGCTTCGACGCAGCGGTCATCCGCAATTGAGCGCCGCTCGGCCGGGCGGCGCCATTGCGCGCGGAACTCGCGGCACCCTCGACGGGACCAATTACGTCCGCCCGACCGGGCCGTCAGCGAAATGCTGCGCCGGCGCGTTATGCATGCCATTCCCCAGGAGACTCCATGAGCTTTCGTGAATTGCAACTGTTCGGCCGAGCGCTTCTCGTGCTGCTGGCCGCCGCCTTCGCGAGCGGCAGCGCCGTCGCGCAACTGACCGAAGGCAAGAACTACGCGCGGATCGCCAATCCGCAGCCCGTCGAGACCGGGAAGAAGATCGAGGTCATCGAATTCTTCTCGTATGGCTGCCCGCATTGCGCCGAGCTCGAGCCGCATCTCGACGCGTGGCTCGCCAAGCTGCCGCAGGATGTCGCGTTCCGCCGCGTGCCGGTGATGTTCCAGCAGCGCTGGACGCCGCTCGCGAAAATCTACTACACGCTGGACGCGCTCGGCGTCGAGTCGAAGCTGTCGCCCGACGTGTTCAAGGCCATCCACGGGCAGAACGTCGCGCTGTGGGACGACGAGAAGTTCTACGACTGGGCGGCGACGAAGGGCATCGACCGTAACAAGGCGAAGGAAGTGTTCACGTCGTTCGCCGTCGACGGCAAGATGAAGCGCGCGCTGCAGCTCGCGCAGCAGTACAACGTCCAGTCGGTGCCCACCGTCGTCGTCGACGGCAAGTTCGTCACGTCGTCGGACCGCGTCGGCACCCATGCGCAATTGCCGGGCGCGATCGACGAGCTCGTCAACAAGGCTCGCGCCGAGCGTCCGAAGGGCTGACGATCATCCGGGGCCCCGGCGGCCCACCGTCGAGCGTCTTCATCACCGGCGCGTCGTCGGGCATAGGCTGCGCCCTTGCGCGCCATTACGCTGCGCAGCGCGCAACCGTCGGCCTGTTCGCGCGGCGTGAAGCCGAGCTCGCGCGCATTGCAGCGGCCCTCGCGCCCGCGCGTGTCGTCGTTTACGCGGGCGACGTTCGCGACACCGCGACGCTCGCGGATGCCGGAAGCGATTTCATCGCGCGCTTCGGCGCACCAGGTGTGGTCATCGCCAACGCAGGCGTGTCGCGCGGCACCAGCACCGACCATCCGGAAGACCTGCCGGCATTCCGCTCGGTGCTCGAGACGAACGTCATCGGCATCGTCAACGCGTTCCAGCCTTTTATCGCGGCGATGCGCGCGGCGCGCCACGGTGCGCTCGTCGGCGTCGCGTCGATCGCGGGCTTACGCGGCATTCCGGGATCGGGCGCCTACAGCGCGTCGAAGGCCGCGGCCATCGGCTATCTCGAGAGCCTCCGCGTCGAGCTTCGCGGCAGCGGTGTTGCCGTCGTCACGATCTGCCCGGGGTATGTCGCGACGCCGATGACAGCCGGCAACCCCTATCGGATGCCGTTCATGATGGATGCGGACGTCGCCGCGCGGAAGATCGCGCGCGCGATCGCGGCGCGACGCCGCTTCTACGTGCTGCCGTGGCAGATGGCGATTGCCGCGCGCGGGCTGCGGTTGCTGCCGCGGCCGCTCTTCGACCGGTTGTTCGTCAACGCGCCGGTCAAGCCGCGCCGCCCCGATTGACGCTCCTTTAGCGCGCCCTTCGGAGCGGAATGCGGACGCCGACGTCAGAGCGGAACGCGAACGCCGACTGTCACGCCGTAGCCGTTGCCGTCACTGCGGCCTGACGTTGCCGAACCCGTGACGTAGCCCGTCACGCGGCCGAAATCGGCGCTGACGCCGACCAGGTACTTCAGGTAGTTGCTGTCGGGCTTGATCACGCTCACCGAGTACTGGCCGCCAAGCGTGACCGACGACGCCGAAACAGTGCGGTCGTCGTCCTTGCTTTCGAGCTCCCACGTGATGCGCGCGAACGGCCGCACGTTAGCGACGTATCCCGCGACCTGCCACCCAAGGCTCGTGAGCAGCGATTTGCGCTCCTGCTCGCCATACGACAGCGCCGTGCTGTCGCTGCCGTTCTCGGAGAAGCCCCTGACGTGGATCTCCTGGTATGCAACGCGGGCGAACGGTCCATGCAGCCAGTCGCTGTGCGTGAACCAATAGCCGCCGAGCACGCTCGCCATCGCATGCCAGCCGTGCGTTTCGCCGCTTTCGCTGCGGTTCAGCGCCCCGATCTTGATGTTGCGATGGACATCGCTGAAATCGAGATCGCCCGCACCTGCCGTAGCGCCGACGTACCACGGCCCGTCGCCGTAGCCGACGTACAGCGTGCCTGTCGTTTCCTTGAGCTTGAAGCCGCCGTTGCCGCCGCCGAAGTCGCCCTTGTTGTCCGAATAGCCGAACGCGCCGCCGATCAAGAGATGCTCGGTCACCTTGATGTCGCCACCGGCTGCGACCGTGTTGATCGCCGCATCGCCGTTCAGGAACCGGCCATCGTAGTCGTTGTGGCCATAGTCGTAGTTGACCCATGTCTCGAGTCGGCTCGGGCCGCGCGGTGCGCCGATTGCGGACGACATCCGCGCGTCGATCGAGCGGAAGGTCGCCTGCTCCACACCGAGCGGTGCCTCGGCGAGCGCGCCGATTTGTGCCGGGCCTTCCAGCATCGACGCGACGACCTGCGCGATCGCCGCATGGCCGGCGGTCGTCGGATGCACGCCATCGGCGAACACGAACGTGCTTGCCGCATCGGGCGTCACGAGGTTGGCGCTGGTGCAAACCAGAGACGGTGTCGCGCCGCACGCGGGCGACGTCGCGTTCACGAAGCCGAACGACGCCGGGTTGGCGAGCACTTCGTTGAAGAACGCGAAGATGTTGACGCGCATCGTCGACCCGCCGATGACGTCGAGCCCGCCGATCAGCGTGCTGTTGAAGAGTCCGGTGATCGCGCTGATCTGCGCGCCCTGGCCCGACGCGACACCGAACGGCGAGCGCCCGACGTCGGGCAGGTTCACGACGATGATGTTCTGCGCACCGGCTGCCTGCAGGATCGCCACCTGCCGCACCAGGTCGCCGGCGGCGGTGCCGATGTTCGCCTGCAACTGCGCCGGCGTGATCAAGCCGGCTTGAAGCGCGCCGAGCTGGAAGAAGATGTCGTTGGCGCCGCCCCATACCGCGTAGAGCGCGTTGCCGTCGAGTGGACCGCTTGCGAGCAGCTGCGAGACCTGTGCCGCGATCGGCGTCGCCGTGCCCGTCGGTGGCGCCGCCGGCACGCCGGGTAGCCCGGTCACTCGCGCGCCGCCCTGTGCGTAATTGGTGCCTGCCTGGTTCGCGGGTATCGCCGTAAGGCCGTAACGCTGCGCCAGCACCTGCGACCACACGGGTCCCGGATTGGTCGTGAAGAGTCCGGTGCCGGGGGGCAGGATCGGCTTGTACGTGCCGCTGTCCGTCAGGCTGTCGCCGACGAAGAAGATGTTCGAGAACTGGGCCGATGCGTTGCCCGCAGCGAGTGTCAGCGCCACGGCCGTTGCGGCCATTGAGAGTCGAAAACGTCGCATGACGAACATCTCCTCGGTGAATGCGGGACGGGATTGGAAGGCGGTCGGAGAGCGCAAGATTCTAATCCAACGAACGGCGGGCGCCCGCGATGGTCAACGTGCATGTGTCGCCGGACGTTCTGGAGGCATGTCCGAAGGAACGGCATTGAACGCTCGCGGCATCGGTCGGCCTGCGTCGACGCGACGGAATCGATTCCGCTGGCTAGTGGCGCTCGTCGCATGTGCAAGCGCGCTGGTCGCGCTGCCGGCAACCGCCGACGACGATCTTCCCGGACGCGTCGGGCGCGTCGCGAATCTGCAAGGCACGCTGCAGCATGCGCCCGACGAGAACGCCGGCGACTGGGCGACGATCGGCCTCAACTATCCGATCGCCCAGGGCGACAACCTGTTCGTCGAGCGCGACGGCCTGGCCGAGATCGATTACGGCGGCGGCCAGTTCAGGCTCGCCGGCGAGACGAACCTGCACGTGGCGCGCCTCGACGACCGTCAGCTCGCGCTGTTCGTCGCGGCGGGCCGCGTCATCGTCCGCGTGCGCGTGCTCGATACCGACGACTCGGTGCGGATCGACACGCCGGCCACGCAGGTCGCGCTGGTGCGGCCGGGGCTTTACCGGATCGACGTTGCTTCGGGGAGTCCACTGACGTCGGTCGTCGTCCGCGAAGGCGAAGCCCAGGTGACCACGCCGGCCGGTGTCGAGATCGTAATGCCGGGACAGGCGGCGTCGCTGACTGGTGTCGAGAACGAGGCGCCGGTCATTCGCGCCGGTGGCGGCATCGACGGGTTCGATACATGGAGCGCCGCGCGCGATCGCGTGTATGAGGCGCCGCGGCAGAACGATTACGTGTCGAGGCAGATGATCGGGCAGGCGGACCTGGATGCGTACGGCGCGTGGCAGTCGTTCCCCGACTACGGCGCCGTGTGGTTTCCCACCGTCGAGCCGGAATGGGCGCCGTATCGATTCGGCTACTGGACGTGGCTTTCCGGTTGGGGCTACACGTGGGTTGATCAGGCGCCGTGGGGGTACGCGCCGTTCCATTACGGTCGCTGGGCGTACATCGCGGGGCGTTGGGGCTGGTGTCCCGGCACGTTCGTCGCACGTCCGCTGTGGGCGCCGGCGCTCGTCGCGTGGTATGGCGGCGGCACCGGGCTGCGCGGGCACGGCCCCGTCTACGGTTGGGTGCCGCTCGGCTGGCGCGAGCCGTTCGTCCCGTGGTGGAACCGGTGCACGGACCGCTGCTATGCGCGCTACAACCGGCCTTATGCGGTCAACATCGCCGAGCGTCGCGACGCGCCGCCGACGCACTATGCGAACTGGCGCGTCCAGGGCGGCCTTACCGCAGTGCCCGGTGCCACGCTGATGGCAGGCGCGCCCGTCGCGGCCAATCGGATCGCCGTACGCTCGGATGCTGCGGCGCCGCTCGCGCGCCCGCCGGCCTACAAGCCCGAAACGGCGGTGCGCCCGGCCGTGCGATCTCCCGGTGCGTTGCCGCCACCGGCGTCGACGCTCGACGTCGCTCGCGCACCGGCCGCGCCCATTGCAACCCGCAACCGTGGCGCGCTCGCGCCCGCCGCACCGACCGCCTACGGCGCGGGGACGCTGCCGGCCACGCCTGCAGTGCGAGGCGCCGCACCGGTGGTGGCGCCTGCGACCGCTGCGCAGGCTCGCGCGCCGCTACGCATCGACGACGGGCATAACGTGTTGCAACCCTCGTCGTCTGCACCGATGGCACCGCCGGTTACCGAGCGGTCGTTCCGCACGGCGCCGCTGCCTGCGCGGTCGGCGCCCATGCCGGTCGCACCCGCGGCGCCCGCGTTCGTCGCGCCTGCGCCGGTGCTGTCGGCGCCTGTCGCAACGTCGACGTTGCCGCATGTCGTCGCACCAACCGGCGTTGCGCCGCCGAGAACCCCTTCGAGTCTACCTACGCCCGTGCCGCCCCCAGTGGCGGCCCCGGCGCCGCAGATTGCGCCGCCGGCAACGGCCCCGCAGCCCGTTGCACCGGCCGGTGCGCCGCGAGGCGTTCCAGCCCGCGCGGCACCCCCCAATCCGGGACCGAACGACCGGCCGAACTAGGGGTTGAAAAGCGAACCCGCGACGGCGCCGCGGCGCAAGGTCGCGCGGTCGCCGACGCCAATCCGCGTCGGTACAGGGTTCGCGGCTTGTCTACGTAGTGAGCCGTCAGTTCGTGAGCAACGCCAACCGTCGTCCATCCTCGAACGTCTTCACTCGATCGCCGTCGCGAAACTCCGGCTTGTTGCTGTACGTGTAGCTGCGCGTCGTGCCGTTGTCCATCTTGACCGACACGCTCCAGTACGTTTGCTTCTTCTTGTTCTTCTCGACCTCGTTGCCGGCGTAGGCACCCGCGCCGGCGCCGACGATGGTCGCCGCCGTGTTGCCGCGGCCGCTGCCGATCTGATGGCCGAGCAGGCCGCCCAGGACGCCGCCCGCCACGGCGCCGACGCCCGATGAGCTGCCCTTCTTCTCGACCAGCTTCACCGAACGAACGACACCGCACTCGTTGCACGCGACCTTCGCGCGCGCCGGTGCCGCTGCTGCGGGTTCCGACGCCGGAGGCGCTGCAGACGATTGCGCGCCAGCAACTTGCGCGAACGTCAGCGTCAGCGCGAACGCCAGCGTCGCGGCGCGGCGATTCACGGTCCGGTTCATGATGTTCCTCTTGTGAGTGCCGTTGAAGGGTACCGGTGCGCGATCATTCTTCGCTGTCGTCGGCACGCAGCCGAGCATAGGACCCCGGTGCGGCCTCGAGCACGGGCAGCTTGCCCTTGCCGGGCACGCGCGCCGGAACTTCGCGTTCGACGTATGCGCCGACCCATTTGCGCCAGTCCGGCCACCATGAGCCTTCGTGCTGCTGCGCGCCGTCGAACCACGCGGCGGCGTCGCCGCTGACGTCGTTGTTCGTCCAGTAGCCGTACTTGTTCGCCGCAGGCGGGTTGATCATGCCCGCGATGTGACCGGAACCGGACAGCACGAACTTCGCGTCGCCCTGCATGAGACCGGTACCGGTGTACGTGGTTTTCCACGGCGCGATGTGGTCCTCGATCGCCGACACGAAATACGTCGGCACCTGCACCTTGGACAAGTCGATCGGGACGCCGTCGAGCGTGATGCCGCCGGGCTCGCGCAGCCGATTGTTCATGTACATGTTGCGCAAATAGAAGCTGTGCATCTGCGCGGGCATGCGCGTCGAATCGCAGTTCCAGTGCAGGAGGTCGAACGGGAACGGATCGCGGCCCATCAGGTAGTTGTTGATGACGAACGACCAGATCAGGTCGTTCGCCCGCAGCAGGTTGAACGTGTTCGCCATCTCGCTGCCCTCGAGATAGCCCCGTTCCGCCATTTTCTTTTCGAGCGACGCGACCTGGCTTTCGTCGATGAACACCTCGAGCTCGCCGGCCGCGGTGAAGTCGACGAGCGCCGTCATGAACGTCGCGCTTGCGATGCGTTTCTGTTTCTTCGCCGCGAGGTAACCGAGCGTTGCGGCGAGCAGCGTTCCGCCGAGGCAGTAGCCGATGACGTTCGCGTCGTCCTCGCCGGTCGCCTGCCTGATCGCGTCGAGCGCGGCGATGGGCCCTTCGAGCATGTAGTCCTCGAAGTCCTTGTGCGCGAGGCGCTCGTCGGGATTGACCCACGAGATGACGAACACCGTCATCCCCTCGTTGACGGCCCAGCGGATGAACGAGTTCTTCTCGCGCAGGTCGAGGATGTAGTACTTGTTGATCCACGGCGGCATGATCAGCAGCGGCCGCTTCCACACCTTCTTCGTCGTCGGCTCGTACTGGATCAGCTGCATCAGGTCGTTCTGGAACACGACCTGCCCCGGCGTCGTCGCGATGTTGACGCCGAGCTCGAATGCCTTCGAGTCGGTCATGGAGATCCTGAGCTGACCGTTGCCGCGCTCGATGTCGTCGAGCAGGTTGTTGAGCCCGCGCACGAGGTTCTGGCCGCCGCTTGCGACCGTTTCGCGGAACACTTCCGGATTCGTCAGCGCGAAATTCGAAGGCGCGAGCGCGTCGATGTACTGGCGCGTGAAGAAGTCGATTTTCTTCTTCGCCGGTTCCGACATGCCCTCGACGCTCGCCACCTGGTCATGCAGCCAGCGCGCGGTGATCAGGTACGACTGCTTGACGTAGTCGAACAGGAAATGCTCGTGCCAGCCCGAATCCTTGAATCGCTTGTCGCCCTTGGCCGGCTCGGCGACCGGCATCGCCGGCGCGCCCATCATGCGCAGCATCGACGATTGCCACAGGCTCATGTAGTCGCGCCATAGGCTCATCTGGCCTTCGGCGAGCCGCGCCGGGTTGGTCAGCATTTTCGCCGCGAGCTCCATGAACGCCTTGCCGAGACCGAGCTCGTCGCTCGCGACCGCGTGCTTGCCGGCGTTGCGTGCGGCGAATTCACCCATCAGCTTGGCACTCTTCTCGGCGGCCGACGCCAGCGACTCGGCGAGGGCAACCGGATCGTAAGTCGGGACGGGGGCGGATGCGGACGTTGTAGCGGGCGGCGGGGTGGACATCGACGTTTCTCGTGGGCGGCCGGGACGGCAATCCGCCATTTTACGCGGCGTAGCGAATCGCGCCGTCGGTCGCAACGCTGCGCTGTGCGCGGCCGCGCCGCCACAAGTGGTTGAGATGCGCGATCGCCTCGCCCATCGCGAAGAAGCGCTGCTGCAGGTCGAGCTCGCGGCGAAACAGCACGGGGATGATTTCCGCCGCCGATTGCGGGCGCGGCGCTGCCGCCAGCGCGTGCTGCAATTCGTCGAGCCGTTCGGCGTGATGCGCGCGAAGCCGACGCACGCGCGGGGCGATGCCGCGAAACGGCGGTCCGTGCGATGGCAGCACCAGCGTGTCCGCGGGGAGTGCCTCGAAACGCGCGAGTGAATCGAGGAAGCGCGCGACCGGATCGCCGTCGGGCTCACCGGGCCACACGGCGACGTTCGTGCTGATTCGCGGCAGCAGCATGTCGCCGGCGATCATCAGCGCACCGGCGGCGTCGGCGAGCGCCGCATGCTCCGGCGAGTGGCCGTAGCCGACGATCACCTGCCACGGGCGCCCACCCATCGTCACCGTGTCGCCGTCGATGAGCCGCATGAACGCGTGCGGCGCTTCCGGCACGCCGCGATGGTAGTGATTGCCGCGCGCCGCCAGCGACGCCAGGTGCTCGCCGGCCATGCCGTGACGGGCGAAGAGCGCTCGGACGTCGGCCTGGCCGAAGCCTGCCTGTCCCTCGATCAGCGCATGCGCCGCCAGGTATTCGCCCTGCGTCATCGCAATTGCGCAGTCGAAATGCGCGGCGAGCCATGCGGCATTGCCGAGATGATCCGGATGGCAGTGCGTGGCGACGATCCGCCGGATCGGTCGATCCGCGAGCGTCGTCGCGAAATGCTGCTGCCAGTGCGCGCGCGTCGCCGCGTCGCCGTAACCGCAGTCGACGAGCGTGTGGCCGTCGCGCTCCTCGACGAGCCACAGGTTCACATGATTGAGCGCGAACGGCAGCGGCATTCTCAGCCAATGCACGCCCGGGGCGATTTCGAGCGTTTGTCCGGGCGCCGGGGGGCCATCCGCCACCTCGCGCAGCGCCGGCTCCGGCGAAGAATTGGAGGTCATCCCCTATGGTATCGTGCCGCTCGGGCGCTGCCGTTTGGCGCCGATGCCGATGCCCTGCAACCCGATCGTGCGTCGCACGGTCCGCGCGACAACCCCTTCCGCGTCCGCATGCCTCAATCGAGCCGCAATGCCGCCATGCCGCCGTCGCGCGCGACGTATTCCATTTCGGAGCTCGCCCGCGAATTCGCGCTGACGACGCGCGCGATTCGCTTCTACGAGGACAGTGGCCTCATCGCGCCGAAGCGCGAGAAGCGCACCCGCGTGTACGGCGAGCGCGAGCGGGTGCGCCTGAAGCTGATCCTGCGCGGCAAGCGGCTCGGGCTGGCGCTGTCGGAGATCGGCGAGCTGCTCGACCTGTACGAAGTGCGGCGCAACGAAAAGGCGCAGCTCACCGCATTCCTCGCGCTGCTCGCCGACCGGCGCACGCGCCTCCTGCAACAGCGCGAGGACATCGAGATCGTGCTCGCCGAGATCGACGCCATCGAGCGCGACTGCCGGCGGCGGTTGCGCGCCGAGCCGAATGTCGAGCCGGATTGACGTTTACGTAAACGTCATGGAGAATGCGTCGATGCGGACGATCGGCACGAACGCCGGGCTTGCCCTGCGCGGATGCGAGCGATGATGGGCGCGTCGCCGGGCGGGTTCGTGCCGGCGTTCGCCGGCTATGCCGAGCGCGTGCGCGACAGCTTCGCGCGGCAGGGTGCCATGGCGCTGATCGGAGCTTCGATCGTCGACGTCGCCGCCGGTTATTGCAGCATCGCACTCGAGCCGCGGCCGGAGGTCGCGCAGCAGCACGGCTACGTACATGCGGGTATTCTGGCGACGCTGGTCGATTCGGCGGGCGGCTACGCCGGCTTTACGCTGTTCCCGGAGGACAGTTCGGTCCTGACGGTCGAGTACAAGCTGAACCTGCTGGCGCCGGCTGCAGGCGAGCGGATCGTCGCCGAAGGCTTCGTGGTCAAGTCCGGCCGCACGCTGGCGATCACGCGCGGCGAAGTTCACGCCGAGCAGGCCGGCCGCCGGACGCTTGTCGCAATCATGCAGCAGACGTTGATGGTGATGAGCGGCAAGCCGGATCGGTGATGCACGTCCTGCCGCCGGCGGCGACGGCGGCACCCATCGTCCGGTGACCGTTTTCGCAGTGCGGAGAAGGCAAAGCCAATGGTCGACTACCCAGCCCTCAATTTCGAACTCGGTGAGACGATCGACATGCTGCGCGCGTCGGTGCAGCAGTTCGCCGCGACCGAGATCGCGCCTCGCGCCGCCGACATCGATCGCGACAACGTTTTTCCGGCCGACCTGTGGCGCAAGATGGGTGACCTGGGTCTGCTCGGCATCACCGTCGAGGAAACCTACGGCGGTGCGGCGCTCGGTTATCTCGCGCACGTCGTCGCGATGGAGGAGATCTCCCGCGCGTCCGCGTCCGTGGGACTTTCGTACGGCGCGCACTCGAACCTCTGCGTCAACCAGATCCGCCGCAACGGCAGCGAAGCACAGAAGCAGCGCTACCTGCCGAAACTGATTTCCGGCGAGCACGTCGGCGCGCTCGCAATGAGCGAATCGGGGTCGGGCTCGGACGTCGTGTCGATGCGCCTTCGCGCGGAGCGCCGCGGTGACGACTATGTGCTGAACGGCACGAAAATGTGGATCACCAACGGACCCGATGCGAACACCCTCGTCGTCTACGCGAAGACCGACGCGCAGGCCGGCCCTCGCGGCATCACGGCATTCATCATCGAGAAGGGCATGCGCGGGTTCTCGACGGCGCAGAAGCTCGACAAGCTCGGCATGCGCGGGTCCAACACATGCGAGCTCGTGTTCGAAGACTGTGTGGTTCCGGCCGCCAACGTGCTGTCCGAGCCCGGCCGCGGCGTCAACGTGCTGATGAGCGGGCTCGACTACGAGCGTGCCGTGCTCGCCGGCGGCTCGATCGGCATCATGGCGGCGTGCATGGACGCCGTGTTGCCCTACGTGCACGAACGGCGGCAGTTCGGTCAATCGATCGGTGAGTTCCAGTTGATGCAGGGAAAGCTTGCCGACATGTACACGACGATGAACGCATGCCGCGCGTACGTTTACGCCGTTGGACGCGCGTGCGACCGCGGCGAGACGACACGCAAGGACGCGGCCGGGGCAATCCTGTACGCCGCCGAAAAGGCGACGTGGATGGCGGGCGAGGCGATCCAGTGCCTCGGCGGAAACGGCTACATCAATGAGTTCCCGACCGGCCGGCTGTGGCGCGACGCCAAGCTCTACGAGATCGGCGCGGGAACGTCCGAGATCAGGCGGATGCTGATCGGCCGCGAGCTCTTCAACGAATCGAAGTGAACGGGACACGGGACATGGCAACGAGCAACGATCCGATCGTCATCGTCGGCGCCGCACGGACGCCGATGGGCGGATTCCAGGGCGATTTCGCATCGGTGACGGCGAGCGATCTCGGCGCCGTCGCGATCAAGGCCGCAGTCGAGCGCGCCGGCATCAAGCCCTCCGACGTCGACAAGACGATCTTCGGTTGCGTGCTGCCCGCCGGACAGGGACAGGCGCCGGCGCGGCAGGCGTCCATCAAGGCGGGATTGCCGCTCGCGACCGGCTGCACGACGGTGAACAAGATGTGCGGCTCTGCGATGGAGGCGATGATCCTCGCGCACGACGCGCTGGTCGCGAAATCGGCCGACGTCGTCGTCGCGGGCGGGATGGAGAGCATGTCGAACGCGCCGTACCTGATGCCGAAGGCGCGGTCCGGTTACCGGATGGCCCATCAGACCGTCTACGATCACATGTTTCTCGACGGGCTCGAGGATGCGTATGACAAGGGCCGGCTGATGGGCACGTTCGCCGAGGAATGCGCGACGAGCTTTGCGTTCACGCGGGAGGCGCAGGACGCATTCGCGACGGCGTCGCTTGCGCGCGCGCTCGCCGCCAACCAGGATGGCACGTTCGCATGGGAGATCGCGCCCGTAACCGTCAGCGGCAGAAAGGGCGATGTCGTCGTCGATCACGACGAGCAGCCGGCGAAGGCGTCTCCCGAAAAGATCCCCACGCTGAAGCCTGCGTTCAAAAAAGATGGCGGCACCGTCACCGCGGCCAATTCGAGCTCGATCTCGGACGGAGCGGCGGCCGTCGTCATGATGCGCCGCTCGACCGCCGAAGCGCGCGGGCTGAAGCCGCTGGCCGTGATCGTCGGCCATGCAACGCACGCGCAGGAGCCCGGCCTGTTCACGACGGCACCCGTCGGCGCGATCCGCAAGCTGTACGAGAAGACCGGCTGGACGACAAGCGATGTCGATCTGTTCGAGATCAACGAGGCCTTCGCTGTCGTGACGATGGCTGCGATGAAGGAGCACGGAATCGCCCACGACAAGGTCAACGTGCATGGCGGCGCTTGCGCGCTCGGCCATCCGATCGGTGCATCGGGTGCGCGGATCGTCGTGTCGCTTCTCGGCGCGTTGCGCAAGCAGCACAAGAGCCGCGGTGTCGCAGCGCTGTGCATCGGCGGCGGCGAGGCGACGGCGCTGGCGAT
>Ga0207701_10000714_pt1 | contig 34963 bp, 33 predicted proteins | sample KBSSwiSSwithPhiX_FD_184294 | JGI IMG/M metagenome (GOLD analysis project Ga0207701, IMG submission 184294) | Switchgrass rhizosphere bulk soil microbial communities from Kellogg Biological Station, Michigan, USA, with PhiX - S5 (SPAdes) (version 2) | ecosystem: Environmental > Terrestrial >... | reverse complement strand
AGCTAGTGCGCGGCTTCAACGCGCGCGCGTGAGCGCGGGCGTTTCATCAAAAGCACAAGCGGCACCATCGCCACGAAGACGACGGCCAGCAATTGGAAGATCGACACGAACGCGACCATCGTCGCCTGGCGCTGGACCATGCCGAACATCGCGGCCTCGGCGCGCTGCATGGCGGTGACGGCATCTGCGCCGGCTGCCATGAAGGCCGCCTGCATCCGCTCGAACATCCCGCGGGCGACAGCGTCGTAGCTCGACACGTGTGAGCCGAGGATGGCCGTGTTGGCCTGCGATCGGCGGGCAAGCATGGTGCCCGTGGCTGCAATGCCGATGCTGCCGCCGAGGTTCCGCATCAGGTTGAACAAGCTGGTGGCGTTGCCCATCCGCTCCGGCCGGATCGAGTCCATCGTCACGGTGGTGAGCGGCACGAAGAGCAGCGCCATCGCCGAGCCCTGAATCAACTGCGGCCAGAACACGTCCCAGTAGCCCGCCTGCAGATTCAGATGCCCCAGCCACCACATCGTCAGCCCGCCGATGAACAGGCCCGTGGCGAGCAGCTTCCTCGGATCGATTTTGCCCGTGAGGATGCCCACGATCGGCATCATGCAGAACGACCCGATGCCGCGTGGGGCCATCGCGATGCCAGCCTGCAGGGGCGGATACCCGAGCAGCGTCTGCAGCATCACCGGCAGCAGCACCATGCTGCCGTAGAGCACGAAGCCCACCACCGTCATCAGGAAAACGCCCACCGCGTAGCTGCGCTCGCGGAAGACGTGCAACTCGACGACGGGATCATCGGTGCGCCACTCGTGCACGATCAGCCAGACCAGCGCGATCGCGGCGATGACCGACAACGTCAGGATAAAACCTGATGAGAACCAATCGTCTTCCTGCCCCTTGTCGAGGACGAACTGCAGCGCGCCGATGCCGACGGCGAGCAGGCCGATGCCCCAGTAGTCGATCCCGCGGCCTTCACGCTGCTTGATGTAGTGCGGGTCGAACACGAACGCGCGCGTCATCATCAGCGACACGATGCCGACGGGCAGGTTGATGTAGAAGACCCACCGCCAGCTGTAGGTGTCCGTCAGCCAGCCGCCGAGCACTGGCCCCAGGATCGGCGCGACGACGATGCCGAGGGCCCAGAAAGCCATGGCCTTGCCGCGCTCGTGCGGCGCGAAGGACTCGAGCAGGACCGCCTGCGACAGCGGCTGCAGCGCCCCGCCCGTGGCGCCCTGGATGATCCGGAACAGGACCAGCATCGAGAGCGTGGGCGCGAGACCGCACAGCAGGGACGACACCGTGAAGCCGGTGATCGACGCCATCAGCAGCCGCTTGCGTCCGAAGACGCCCGCAAGCCAGCCCGTCAGCGGCAGGATGATCGCGTTGGCGACGAGGTACGAGGTCAGCGCCCATGTCGCTTCATCGACCGTGGCCGACAGGTTGCCGGCGATGTGCGGCAGCGAGACGTTCACGACGGTGGTGTCGAGCACCTCCATGAACGTGGCGAACATGACCGAGAGCGCGACGAGCCAGGGATTGACGTGGCGATGCTCAGACATCGGGAGGTAGGAAATTCGAAGTAGGAAATGGGAAACTGGAAGTGTACCGCACCTCGTTATACTTCAGCCTCAACCAGGGATGACTGCGCACACCAAAGGGCCACAGTGGACCGTCACGTCAGGAGAGGGCGGTCTCCGGCTCGACAAGTTCCTGGCCGCGCCCGAGCGCCTGGGGTCGCGCAGCAAGGCGGCAACGGCGCTCTCGAAGGGCAAGGTGTTCCTCGACGATGAGGAGGCCGCGCCCGGAGCCGGCTCGCGTCTTGTGCGTGCCGGCGAGCGCGTGCGCGTGTGGCAGGACCGCCCCGGCTCGGCCAAGGTCAGGCTGGGCGCGCACCAGGCGCACGACCTTCACATCCTCTTCGAGGACGCCGCGCTCATCGTGATCGACAAGCCCGCCGGCGTGCTGACGGTGCCTCTGCCGCGCCGGTACGAGTCCGTGTCGGTGCAGGAGCAGGTCGAGGACCATCTGCGGTCGCGCGGAAAGCGAAAACCGCACGTCGTCCACCGAATCGATCGCGATACGTCCGGCCTGGTGGTGTTCGCGAAGGACCCGCGCAGTGAAGGGCGATTGAAGGAACAGTTCAAGCGGCACACGGCCGAGCGTGTGTACCAGGCCGTCGTGTACGGGCATCCCGAACCGGAGTCGGGCACGTGGCAAGATCGGCTCGCGTGGGACAACGAAGTGCTGATTCAGAAGGCGACCCATCCCCGCGATCCACGCGGGAAGGACGCGATTTGCCACTATCGCGTGCTCCGCCGGTTTGGCGAGACGTCGCTGATCGAGGTGCGGCTCGTGACGGGGAAGCGGAACCAGATCCGCCTGCAGGCGCGGCTGAGGGGCCACACGCTGGTCGGCGAAGAACGCTACATATTCGGTCCCGCCGAACTCCGGCCGATCGTGTTTCCCCGTCAGGCGCTTCACGCGTGGAAGCTCGCGTTCACGCACCCGGTGGACAACCGCCCGCTCGAGTTCGAATCACCTCTGCCAGACGATATGAAGACGCTGCTCAGAAAGCTTGGCAGTGCGAAATGATCCTTTCTTTCACTGCCCACTCGGCTACTTCCCACTTTGATCGAGCCCCAGAAATGGACGAATAAAAAGCGAAAGCTTACGATCCCCCGAAAACGGCCGTAGGCGAGACATCGAATAGCAACAGAACGGGTACGCGGTATGCTCGCCCTTGCGGTACTTATGGCCGACCCGCCGCCTGCCGATCCACCGCCCGATCCACCGCCGACCCCGCAAGTGCCAGCAGAAACGACTCTTCCTGGTACCGATGGAGCCAAACAGTTTCACGAGGCGGCTGAGGCCATCACCCAGCGAGCCAGGGAACTGTCGGAAGAAGTTACACAGAAATTGCAGCGTCTCGATGTACCCATCAAACCGGAAAACGAGAGCTAGGGTAGGCCGTAGATGATCTGGCCGATGGGTTTGGGAAGGGGTCGATAGCCACGAGGTGCCGTCGGAGCGTGCGGATAGAATCGCGGCTCCATGTGGACCGAGACGTTCGACCCGTTCGGCATTCCGCTGCTGTCTGCCGGCGTCGCCGCGGTGCCGATTGCGATCCTGCTGTGGGCGTTGATCGTGAAGCGCATGTCCGGCGTTCGCGCCGGGCTGCTGACGGTGACGCTTGCCGTCGGTCTCGCCGTGATCGTCTACCAGATGCCAGTCCAGCTGGCGCTTCTGGCGGCGCTGCACGGCGCGCTCTACGGCGTGTTTCCCATCAGCTGGGTCGTGTACTCGGCGGTGTTGCTCTACCAGATCACTGTTCGCACCGGCCGCTTCGAGGTGATCAAGCAGTCGGTCGCCTCCCTGACTGACGACCGGCGGCTCCAGACGCTGCTCATCGCGTTCAGCTTCGGCGCGTTTCTCGAGGGCGCCGCCGGTTTCGGCGCGCCGGTAGCGATTTCGGCGGGCATGCTGGTCGGTCTCGGTTTCGATGCCTACTACGCGGCAGGCCTGTGTCTTATCGCGAACACCGCGCCGGTGGCCTTCGGGAGCATCGGCATTCCGCTCATCACGGCGAGCCAGGTCACCGGGGTCGATCTCCATGCGCTGTCGCAGATGGTGGGCCGGCAGCTGCCGCTGTTGTCGCTGGTCGTGCCTTTCTATCTCGTGGCGCTGATGGCCGGCTGGCGCGGGTTGCGCGACGTCTGGCCGGCGGCGCTCATCTCGGGCGCGACCTTCGCGATCGCGCAATGCCTGACCGCGAACTTTCTCGGGCCGATGCTGCCAGACATCATCTCGTCGGTCGTTTCCATCCTCGCGCTGGTGCTGCTGTTGCGCGTGTGGCACCCGGCGAAGTCGTTCCGCTTCCCGAGCGAGCCGCAACAGACGACGAGGCCGGTCGCGCCTCCGCTGGGGAAGGCCCTCGCCGCGTGGGCGCCGTTTCTGGTCCTCACGCTGATGGTCGGCAGCTGGGGCGTGAAATCGGTGCAGGCGCTGGTCGACCAGGTCACGATGCGAGTGCCGGTGCCGGGACTCGACGGCGCGATTGTGAACCCCGACACGGGGCGCGCGATCGCCGCGGCGTTCCGCTTCAACTGGCTCGGCGCGTCGGGCACGGCGGTGTGTCTCGCCGCGCTGCTCTCGGCGGCCGTCGTCGGCGCGGGCTGGCGGCTGGTGGCCGCTGTAGCGGTCGACACGGGCAAGCAGCTCGCGCGGCCGGTGGCGACGATCGCCGCGTTCCTCGCGTTCGCGTACGTCAGCAGCGCGTCCGGTATGACAACGACGCTCGGCCGCGCACTGGCGGGAACAGGCGCGCTGTTTCCGGTCTTCTCGCCGCTGCTCGGGTGGCTCGGCGTGTTCATCACCGGCTCCGACACCTCGGCCAACGCGCTGTTCGGACGGCTCCAGCAGGTTTCCGCCGATCAGCTCGGTCTCAGCCCGGTGCTCACGGTGGCTGCGAACTCGTCGGGCGGTGTGACGGCGAAGATGATCTCACCGCAGTCGATCGCGGTTGCGTGCGCAGCGACGGGGCTGGTAGGCCGGGAGCCTGAGCTCCTGCGCTTCACGCTGCCGCACTCGCTCATCATGGTGGCGCTGCTCGGCGCGATGACGTGGCTGCAGGCGACGTGGCTGGCGTGGATGGTCCCGAAGGCATTGCCCGTCGCCGCTGCCGCGGCGGCCAGAGAGTCGACGTCCCAGGCGATCGGCATCCTCGGCGCGATCGCGCTGGTCGTTCTCCTCCTCGGCGCGCTCGATCGCCGCGCGCGGCGGGCGCGGCCGAACTAAAGGTCGGCCCTACGCACCTTGCGCACCTTGCGCACCTTGCCCCTGTCAGTATCCAGTGTCTCCGAGCGCATCGCGGATCGACGCGTGGGCCATGGCGGCCTCCGGCGATGCATCGATGGCCTCGCGATAACGGCCCTGCGGCGAGTCCTCTTCCTCGGCCGGAGTCGTGAGCTTGCCGGCCTCGTCCCAGAAGGCCTCCGCATCCTGCCGCGAAGGCTGATCCGAGACGAGCCACTCGTCGATCCGCACGATGAGGCCCGAGTAAGAACGCAGCCAGGCGAACTGATCGTGTCCAAGGACCAGTTGCAGCATGTCGCCGCTGGACCGGACTGGCCCGTACGCGTGCTCGTACTGCGCGCGCTCCCAGTCGAGCAGCGTCTTGTGCAGCTTCAGCAGGCGATCGCGGACGAGGCGCAGACGTGCGGCCGTGGGCATGCGCCGATCATAACAAGCGCCGGGTCATCCTTGACGGAAGGCCACCGCGTCGGCGAGGTAGAAGTTGGCCAGGCCCGCGCCAGCAATGGCGAGCAGGTCAGCCGGGACGGGTGGCAGGCCGGCCCCCGCGACGAGCAGCGGCATCGCCATGAGGTTGACCCCAAGCGACACAGCGCCGTTGGTCAGCGCGAAGAGACCGAAGGCGTGCGCCGCACCCCGACGCGTCAGCGCGCGATCTGCCCACGTCCAGCGCCAGTGCCACACGAAGTTGTGGAGGATGGCTGCGGCCACGGCCAGCAGCGTCGCGGCCTGGTAGTGGATTCCCGCGCGAGACGTCAGAAGCCACAGCGTCGCGAGCTGGACCAGGATGCCGGCGAAGCCGGCCACGTTGAATCGAACGAAGCGGCGGATGGTCATGGTCTCCGATCACCTGGAATCGGCTCGGCGAGGTAGAGCGTCCTCGTGTTGCGTACGGCCGAGACGATGAGCGTGATGAACAGACCGGTTGCGCCGCATAGGCCGCCCACGTCGAACAACTTGAACGTGTGTCCGACGATCACCGCGGTCGGGTGCACCAGCAGGACGAGCGTGCCGATGGCCAGCAGAATCCGAAGCTCCGTCGGTCCCATCTTGAAGTAGCTGATCGTGAACGTCCCAAGGGTGTGCGTGGCCAGCATCACCTCGACGGTCAGCATCAGGTAGGCGATGAGCAGCACGCCCGCCACCGCGGGGCTCATGTAGCCGGACAGGCCGAGACCGGCGAACAGGAGCAACGCGCCGAGGGCGTCGACGACGTGGTCGACGTAGAAGCCGTAACGTGGCCGCTGATGATTGCGAACGCGCGCGAGCGTGCCGTCCAGGCTGTCGCCGAGCCAGTTCAGCGCGAGGCAGACGACGGCCAGAAACAGTCCGATCCGCGTCACGCTGGCGAGCCAGTAAGAAGCGCCCGCGCCGAGCATCGCGACGAGCGCGAGGCCGGTCAGGTGATCCGAGTTGATGCGCGCCGGAATCCGCCGGGCCATCGCGACGAGCACGCGCTTCTCGAGTGGCGCCAGCACGCTGGTCAGCACGCGGGTTGCGTCGGCGAAGGCGGCCTTGCCGCGGTTGGCAGATTTGGCGGTTGCGGCGTTCATGGCGTCGGGCTCCAGTCGTGGGCAGTGAGTCCTGCCTGTCAGGGAATGCGCAAATTGTGGCCAGCCGGGCGCAGGAGACGGGTTTTCCCGGGCCATGAGCCTGTTTGCCTTGCGTTCGCGCATTTCTGCCAGAGGTCTTTTTCAATGGCTGAGCGCTCCTGGATCCCGGCCCTCCTGGTGACGGCGGCACTCGCAATGCAGACGACGCCCGTCGTGCATGCGGCGCGCCTCGAGTTGGCGTCGCTGGCAGGCTGGACGGCCTACGTCCACGCCATCGAGCGTCGGCTGACGCGTGAGCTCGCCGACGGGCGCCGGTTTCTCGGCATCGACTTCGACTCCGACGCCGCCTCCGAACGTGCCGCGGTGCTCGGCGGTCAGGTGCTCGTGCGGCGGCTCGACGTGTCTGGCGCCGACGGCCGATCGATAGACGTTCCCTTGGCTCGCGTACACCACTGGCGCGGCGTCGTATTCGTGCCCGGCGTGACGCTCGACGACCTGCTCGCGGAGCTGCGACGGAACGCTCCTCCAGCCGGGCAGGACGACGTGCTGGCCTCGCGAGTGCTCGAGCGCGGTCCAGACCGGATGAAGGTGTACCTGAGGCTCCAGCGCCGCAAGATCGTGACCGTCGTCTACGACACGGAGCACCTCGTCACGTTCAGGACGTACGGGCCGGCGCGCGCGTCCACGGACAGCGTGGCGACGAAGATCGCCGAGCTCGACAAGCCGGGCACGCCGGAAGAGCGGGAGCGGCCGCAGGGCGACGATCGCGGGTTTCTCTGGAAGCTGAACGCGTACTGGCGGTACGAGCAGGTGGCTGGCGGTGTGATCGCCGAGTGCGAATCGATCAGCCTGAGCCGCGACGCGCCTGCCCTCGTGCGCTATGTAGCGGAACCGCTCATCGAGAGCACCGCACGGGAGTCGATGGACCGCACGCTGACGTCGTTTCGCGCGCGGTTCGCGGCGAAAGCGCGAAGCTGAAGCTCCGCCGCCACGACCGGAGGTGGCGGCGGGCCTTCAGGCCCGCGTCATGGTCCGAACGCCGCGCGCTCGGTGGCGGGCTCCATCACGGCGAACGCCAGAACCACGAGCACCGCCGCGCCAATCAACACCAGCGCCATCTCGATGTGCGACGGCAGCAGCGTCAACGCCGACGCTGCAAGGGCACCGGCGAATACGAAGTCAGCAACGCGGATCCAGAGCACCGTCCTGTCGCGCTGCGCCCGCCATTCGTAAGGATACTTCCGCACCGTGAACCAGAGGTGGAGCCGGAGCGTGCCGGCGACGAGCGCGGCGATGAAACCGGCGACGAGGATCGCGACCGCCAGGGGGCCGGGCACCCAGGTCCTGGCGACGGCCAGCGGAATCAGCAGCAGGAAGTAGGCGAGGCTCGCGAGCCCCTGGTGAAACTGCCACCACCAGGTCGTCGGCTGCGCCGCCTCCAGCGCCGCCACGCCCGCGCCGCGCGCCGCGTCGAGCGCCGCCTCCAGCTCGCGCGTGGACCGATAGCGCGCGTTCCGATCCTTCTGCAGGCACGTCGTCACTACCCGCGTCAGCGCGCCGAGCCCGGCCGTGTTCGCCGAGCTGACGGGTACGCGTTCGGCAAGGCGCGCCGGTTCCACTTCGAGGATACGCGCGATGGTCGATGCCGGGTCGCCTCCGGTGAAGGGATTCACGCCGGTTGCCAGCTCGTAGACGACGATGCCGAACGAGAAGAGGTCGGATCGGAAGTCCACGTCGGTCGCGCGGATCTGCTCCGGCGACATGTAAGCCGGCGTGCCGAGCAGCGTGCCTGCCGTCGTGATCGCCTGATCGCGTGACTGCCGGTCCTGGAGCCGCGCAAGGCCGAAATCGAGGATCTTGATTGCGCCTTCAGGCGTGCGAATCACGTTCTCGGGTTTCAGATCGCGGTGCACCAAACCGCGAGCGTGCGCGGCGGCCAGGGGCTGCGCGATGCCGATGGCAGTCTCGAGCAGGCGAGTGCCCGACAGCGGTCCGCGCCCCAGCTCGGTGCGCAGCGTCTCGCCGGCGACGTATTCCGATGAGATGAAGAGCCGGCCGTCGAACTCCTCGAGCGCATACACCGTCGCGATGCCCGGATGCGTCAGCACCGCCGCGGCCTGGGCCTCACGCTCGAAACGCGCCCGGCGGGCCGGGTCGTCGGCGAACTGCGCGCGGACGGCTTTCAGCGCGACCTCACGGCCCAGTCTCGTGTCGTCGGCCAGGTAGACGATGCCCATGCCGCCTTCGCCGAGCAGGCGACGGATCTGGTAGTGACCGAGGCGCTGGCCGACCAGCGGGTCGGCGCCGGCGGCCGCCATCAGCGCGTCGGCATTCACGGCAGGCTGCTCGATGAACGTCTCCGCGCGCTCGTGCGATGAAAGCAGCGAGAGTACCTCCCTGATGATCGTAGGGCGGCCGCCAGCCGCTTTCCTGACGAATGCGTCGCGCTCGGCCGGCGGCTGCTCGAGCGCGCGATGGAACAGGTCGTTGATCTCGGCCCACTCGGAGGACGGACGGTCGCCGGCGCTCACGCCTTGCCGCCTCCCCGCAGTTCGCGCAGCAGCCAGGCCTTTGCCACGGTCCAGTGCCGTTTGACCGTTGCCGGTGAGATGTCGAGCGTCTCGGCGACCTCTTCCACCGACTGTCCGCCAAAGAACCGCAGCTCGACGATGCGGCTTTGTTGAGGATCGAGATGCGCCAGTGCCGTGAGCGCGCGATCGAGCCCGAGCACGTCGATGTCGGGGCCCGACGACTGGAGCAGCGCTTCATCGAGCGTCACCTGCAGGCGTGCGCCGCCGCGCTTGGACGCTCCTCGAGCGCGGGCGCGCTCCACGAGCAGGCGTCGCATCGAGATCGCGGCGATGGCCAGGAAGTGCGCGCGGTTCGTCCACGCCTGCCGCTTGTCTTTCATCAGGCGAAGGTAGGCTTCGTGGACCAGCTCGGTGGCCTGCACGCTTTTCGCATGCTCGCGGCGTACGTACGCGTCCGCGAGCCGCCGCAGCTCTGCGTACACCTCGACGACGAGTTCATCGACGGGCGCCGGCACGCGGGAATTATAAGGGGGAGCTCACGGGGTGCAGGGTGTCGAGGCCGGGGGCAGGCCGGCACCCTGGCCCTCGCTGAAGGACAGGTATTGCACGCGCGGAGGGGTGGTCGGCGCCAGCGTGACGGTCGCATCGAGCGTGCCGCGCTCGCAGGCCAGACGGAAGCGGCCGCGCAGCCAGTTCTCGGCGTCGATGTCGCCGGCGACGCGGCACGCACCGAGCCGCTCGTGCAGTGCTGTCAGCTCATCGCGTCGCGTGGCCAGCGACTTGTCGAGCAGGAGGTTGTCGGCCGCGACTCCGGTGAGAGTCTCGTCCTTCCATCCGTTCACGAGCGAGACGACGCGCTCGCGGGCGCCCAGCAGCGCCGGCGACGCGTGCACAAGCCTCGGCTGCAGGGCGCCGGTCGCGTTGAGCCGATCCAGCACCGCGCGCGCGGCTGCGGCGGGGCCGGCGTAGGTCACATTCGCCATCACGTAGACGCCAACGCCGTACTCGGGCAGCCACGTCATGTTCGACCCGAAGCCCGGCAGGCCGCCGCCATGCGAGACCAGGAAGCGGTAGGAACAGTCCGAGGTCGAGGCAAGGCCATACGCGTAGGCGCGCGTTGAGGCGGTCATCGGTGCGGACTCGGACCGAGGCTTCGCCGTCAAGCTCGAAAACCGCTGCCCCTGCTGCATCTCCCGCACGGAGCTGCGCTTCACCGGCCCCCTGTCCTCGTCGTCTCGCGGCGGCCACGCCGAGAGCATGAACGCGATGTATCGCCCGAGGTCGCGGCCCGAGGTCAGCAGTCCGCCCATCGCGCCGAAGGAGCCATCGGCGAGCGGGATCTCGTCGTCCCACGACGTACCGTTCCATCGATACCCGTACGCGCGCCGGCCCGAGGGCACATCGGCCGGGTCCCAATAGGTGGACGACATCCCCAGCGGGCGGAGGATGCGCGTGCTGACGAAGTCGCGGTACGGCATGCCGGACGCGCGGGCCACGATCTGTCCGAGCAACGCGAAACCGTAGTTCGAGTACTCGTAGGCAGTGCCGGGCGAAGTTGAGAAGGGGAGACCCGCGCGGATCCACGACGTGAGCGTGCCGGGCAGCTGCGCGAGCTGACGGTCTCCCCATGGGTTGTCTTCCGGGAAGCCCGCTGAATGCGTCAACAAGTGCCGGATGGTGATGGCTGGCGCATCCTTGGTCGGCAGCGGCATCGTTGAGAGCTCAGGAACGTATTTCCCCGCCGGCTCGTCGAGCGACAGCCTGCCCTCGTCACGCAGCGCCAGGATCGCGAGCGCCGTGAAGCTCTTGGTCATCGACGCGATGCGGAACACGGTATCGTCGTCGACGGGCGTCGTGTCGCCAATCCGCGCAACCCCACTGCCTCCGGACGCCACCACCGCGCCGTCGACCACGATGCCCCACGAGAGGCCAGGTGCGTGCAACGTCGTTCGCGCTTCGTCGAGTTGCACCGCCGCGCCGCGTGCGGCCTCGGTCAGCCGGGAGACGCGCGAGAGATCACTGAACTGCGGAACTGGATATGGAGACTGGGCGCCAACGATCCCGGCGCCGAGCAGGGAGGCAACAAGTGTGAGCCGCATGCGCGGCGACTCTATCATCAGTCGGCCGACCAGCGACGACGGTCAGCGGCCGGTCTCGATCGTCTGCCGGACGTTCGAAGCGTAGCGCGTCATCGAATCGCGTACGTTGCGTCGGACCGTGCCGCCAATCAGGAAGCCTTTGAAGCCGGTCAGCGACTCGCTGTGCGATCGGCTGATGCAGAGCAGATAGGACGCCCTGGAATCGGTCGAGAGATCGGCCGGCACGATATAGCGCACCTCGAGCCCGTCGCGGAAGTAGTGCGAGGCGTAGATCATCCGTGATACCAGCACGAACCCCTTCCGGTCGTCCACGGTGAACGGCGTCATCAACACGTGGTTCACCCGCGTCACGGGCTTCATCCCGAACGTCACCTGTTGCCAGTAGAAGAATTCCTCCGTGCCGTCGGCGAGCGGCGCCTGGCGGTAGCGCGAGAAGTAATCCGCGATGGGCGGCAGTCCGCTCAGCAGGCTGGCGTCCGCGAACAGCTGACTGTTCCGCGGGCCGATCGGCATCGGCGGCGTCACATCGTGGTAGACGATCAGCGCGTCGTTACCCAGCCGCTGGTACGCGTCGACGTAGCTCGCCAGCATCTGCCGGACGAACCCGCGCGCGGACTCCTCCACACCGGGGGCGGACCAGTTGATTTCGCTGGCGCGCAGTCTCGCAATCGCGGTGCTGGACAGATTGATCGCGCAGTCGCCGAGGCGGCAGTACTTCAGGTCGTCGAGGTCGGACGAGGGCAGCACGAGCGAGCTGAAGTCGGAGAGCGCCGGCGGCGTCGACACGAGGCCCATGGCAAGGACGCCCTTGCCGAGGACGCCCTTACCCGACTCGAAGCCGACGATGTCGTGATACGCGGCGGCAAAGCGCGCCGGTGATGCGTTGACCTTCACGACCGCCACGACCCCGAGCTGATCGTGCTCGGGAGTATCGATGACGCGCGCCGCGGCATGGCCGGCCGCCAGCGCCTCGTACTCGCGTGACGCGAACCCTACGCGCTCGAGATATGCGCGGATCGTCGGAGGCAGAGGGCCAGGTGTGTTGGGTGCGTTGGGTGCGTTGGGTGCGTTGGGTGCGAGAGGTGCGTAGGGTGCGAAAGTCAGTGCGACGCATATGAGCAATCGACGCATGAGATGCGTCGATTGTACCAGCCACTACGACTCAATTCGACCGCAGCGCAACCATTGGATCGATCCGGGAGGCGCGCCAGGCTGGAATGTACCCGGCGACTGTCGCAACGAGGAGCAGCAACCCGCCCACGGCCACGTACGTGATTGGATCGCCGGGGGTCACGCCGAACAGCAGCTCCCCAGCGTGGTCGACAACGCTCGTGAGGCCGCCATGCCCGACGCGAGCCCTGACCCCGCCAGTCCGAGCATGCCCACGAGCATCCGTTCAACCCCACGCACGGAGAAGAAGTTCTGAGTCACGGGAACGCCCCGTTCAACCAGCGAACCAACCACATGCGATGCTTCATTACTCGCGGCGGAGCGCGACCGATGGATCGAGCCGCGCCGTGCGTGCCGCTGGCCGCCACGCCGCGACCAGCGCGGCAACCGCCAGCGCGCTCACCGTGCCAGTCATTACCCACGGATCGGCTGGATCGACGCCGACGAGCACGGCTCGCATCATCCTGCCGGCGGCGATCGCGAGCGCAACGCCACAGGCCAGGCCCGCGGCCACTGGCATCAGGGCCTCGCGCATCGCGAGACGAGGCAAGCTGGAGGGCGAGGCGCCCAGCGCCACACGCACGCCGAACTCGCGCACGCGTGTCGACACGCCGTGGCTGACGATCCCGTGGATGCCGAGCGTGGAGAGCACGAGCGCGACGACCGCGAAGCCGCCCACCAGGTTCGACGCCACCTGCTCGCGCCAGACCTGCCGATCGAGGACCTCGTCGAGCGTCGCCGCTTCGAAGACCGCCGCCTGCGGGTCGCCCTGCCACACCGCCTGCTTGACCGACGCCAGCAGCGCTGCCGGTGTGCCCTGCCCGCGTGCCACCAATGTCATCGCGGCCCGTCCGGGATCCGTCGCCGGCCGCTGCGTCAGCGGAATGTAGGCTTCGTCGGTCGGTGCGCTTACGAGGTCGCGCTGCTGTGCGTCCATGACGACGCCGACGATCGTTCGCGGCGGATCGGTGTCGTTCCGTGCTGCGAAGCGGATGCGCTGCCCGACGGCGCCGCCGCTCGGGAACCAGCGGCGCGCGAGCGCCTGGTTGACGATGACCACCGGCACGGTGTCGTCACGGTCGGACGTCGCGAACAGGCGGCCCTCCACCAGGCGCTGCGACATCGTCTCGAAATATCCAGGCGTGATGACTCGGTACGCGGCGCCCGGCTCCTGCCCCGGGCGAGGCGCGGGTTGTCCCTCGACCAGATACCGGAACGTCCAGAGGTCACCAGCAATCGGCAGATGGTTGATGGCGCCGGCCGAAATGACACCAGGTAGCGCCGCGACCCGTTGAATCGTCGTATCGAAGAACTGGCCTCGGGCCGCCGCGTCGGACGCGGCGCCCTGGAGCGACACGCTCAGCGCCACGACGCCGGCGGGTTCGAAGCCGAGATGTACCTGCCGGAGCGAGAGCAATGTGCGTCCGAGCAACCCCGCAGCGACCAGCAGCAGCAGCGCGAGGGCGACTTCCGCCGACACCAGCGCGTGACGGGCGCGTCGGCCCGCGGGCGATCCGGCCACCGCCCGGCCGTCGCGTGCGGCAGCGATCAGCGCGCCCTCGTTCATCTGTACAGCGGGAATCAGAGCCGAGGCGAGGGCCGACAGCAGCGACGCGGCGAGGGCGAACGCCAGCATAGGCGTCGAGACGCCCAGCACGGCGTGCGGCGGCAGCGCGTCGGGCGGCAGTATCCGCGCGAGCAGCTTCAGGCCCGCCCACGCAAACGATGCGCCTCCCACCGAGCCGGCGACGCCGAGCGACAGCCCCTCGAAGACGAGGAGCCGGATCAGGCGTCCGCGGCCGGCGCCGAGCGCGGCGCGCAGCGCCAGCTCTCGACCGCGGCTCGTGGCCCGCGCCAACGTCAGCGTTGCGACGTTGGCGCACGCGATGAGCAGGACGGCGCACGCCAGGCCGAACAGCACGAGCACGACAGCGCGCGCGCTGCCGGCGGCCTTCTCGCCGAGCGTCATCACACCGGTGGTCAGGCCCTCGTTGGTGTCCGGATAGGCGCGCGCCAGCCGTGCGGTGATGACGGCCATCTCGCTTCGTGCCTGCGCCACCGAGACGCCATCGGCCAGCCGCGCGAACAGGCGCAGCGACCGGCCGTTCCGATCGGATCGCCGCTGGTCGAGCACCAGCGGCACCCAGAGCTCGGCCTGAGTCTGCCAGAACGGCGCGAAGCGAAACGCGGGCGGCATCACGCCCACGATGGTGAACGGTTCGCCGTTCAACTGGACGCGCCGTCCGACGATTCCAACGTCCGCCCCGAATCGCCGCGTCCACAGGCCGTGCGAGATCACGACGACGTGGCTTCGCCCCGCCTCGTCATCGCCGGCGTGGATGGCCCGTCCCATCTCCGCGCCGACGCCGAGGACGTCGAACAGGGTGCCCGTCACCTGCAGCGCCGGGATGCGCTCGGCGCGCCCGTCCGACGCGAGGTTTGCGCCCCACGACTGCGCCGCAGCCATGCCGGCGAAGCTATGCGACTGCTGACGGACGTCGAGGTAGTCGGCCGGTGAGACGGGGGCGCTCACGGCGTCGCCGTGGAGGATCGTGACGAGGCGGTCCGGCGATCGATAGGGCAGCGGCCGCAACAGCACGGCCCACAGCACCGCGAACAGCGCCGTGGTCGCCCCGACGCCCAGCGTCAGCGCGAGAGCGGTTGCGGTGGTGAAGCCCGGGGCGCGGCCGAGCGAGCGAAGGGCGTACCGGAGATCGTGCAGCAAGGCATCCACGCACATTGGACGATCCACGCACCGCCGGCGTTAGGGCCTACCAGAGACGGCCGGCGACGATGCCTTCGTGGGCCAGGAGCCAGCGTTTGCGGTCGAGCCCCCCGCCGTAGCCCACCAGCGCGCCGTTGGTCCCGATGACACGGTGGCAGGGGACGACGATGGGGATGGGGTTGGCGCCGTTGGCGGCGCCGACCGCGCGAACTGCGGAAGGCGATCCGATGCAGGCAGCGAGATCCCGGTAGCTCGATGTGGTGCCGGCGCGGATCGTCCGCAACGCGTCCCAGACGCGACGCTGGAAGGGCGTGCCCGCCGGGCGCACGGCGATCTGGTCGAGCGCGGCGAGGTCGCCGGCGAAGTAGGCCTCCAGCCGATCGAGGACCGGCCGCGCCGCATGCGGGAAGGCGTCGGCCGTGTCGGGTAGCGACAGGCGACGCGCGAGCGACTTCACGTCGCCGTTGAAATCGATGGCGAGCAGGATGTCATCGTCAGTCGCAATGGCCAGCGGCCCGATTGGCGAGTCGTAGCGCCCGAGAGTCAGCGGCATGGCGTAAAATGCGCCGGGAGCGAGTCATGACTCATCACACTCCGTCCCGGCGCGCATTTCTCCAGACGATCGGCACCGGCCTGGCGGCTTCCGTCGTCAGTCCGACGATTCTCGGTGCTTCCGACAAGGCGGGCACGAAGCGCCCCGTCATCGGCAGCGGCGAGTTCACCTACGAGGTGTATCACGACTGGGGTGAGCTGCCCGCGGGAATCAAGTACGGCAACACCCACGGCGTGTGCGAGGACTCACGTGGACAGATTTACATCCACCACACCGTGCATGCCACCAGCGACCGGCACGACACGATGGTGGTCTTCGACCAGCACGGCAAGTTCGTGCGGAGCTGGGGCGCCGAGTTCGAAGGCGGCGCGCACGGGCTCCACATCAGGCGCGAAGGCTCGGACGAGTTTCTCTACCTCTGCGATACCAAGCGCGCCATCGTGGCCAAGGCGACGACGAAAGGGGAGATCGTCTGGCAGTTCGGCTACCCGAAGGAGTCGCCGAAGTACCCGGTGAACGCCGACGGGACGCCGGGCATCAAGTACTCGCCGACCAACATCGCAATCGCGCCAAACGGCGACTTCTACGTCGGTGACGGGTACGGGTCGAGCTTCATCAACCAGTACGACAGCAACGCGAAGTTCATCCGCACCTTCGGCGGCAAAGGGAAGGATGCCGGTCAGCTCGACTGCCCGCACGGCCTCATGGTCGACGTTCGCGGAGCCACGCCCGTGCTGATGGTCGCCGACCGAAGCAACAAGCGCATCCAGAACTTCTCTCTCGATGGCACGCACCTCGGGTTCGTCGAAGACTTCCCGGCGCCATGTCACTTCAACGAGCGGCAGGGCGTCATCGTCGTGCCGGATCTGTTCGCGCGCGTCACGCTGATCGATCGGCAGAACAAGGCGATCGAGCAGCTCGGTGACGCCGGGGTCGATTCGTGGAAGCAGATTCGCGGCGGCCCCCGCGACGCGTTTCCCGTCGGCAAGTTCGTCTGTCCGCACAGCGCGTGCTTCGATCACGCGGGCAACATCTTCGTCGTGGAGTGGGTCGAGGTGGGACGCGTAACCAAGCTGCGCAAAGTCTAGGACGAAGGACGAAGGTGCGATGGGGACTGTCCCCCGTGTTACATAAGGGGGACAGTCCCCATTTTCGTCTCTCGCTACGGCATGCGCACTGAATCGTCGAACGTGACGGTCACCTTCGCGTCGTCGCCGCCGGTTGGAACGGCGGTGGCGGTGCCCATCCCGCCGTAGATGGTCACAGGCGTACCGGAGGGCGGCGGGCCCTGCGTGCCGTCGAAGGTGCCCTTCTCGTTGTAGGCGGCGGCGAGGTAGACGGTCTTCGGAAGTCCCGAGAATGAAAGCGTGGTCCCGTTCGACGTGGCCTGATCGGTCGCGATGGGCACCGAGTTCTCGTTGATGTCGGGCGTGTCGAATACCCACACGAAGATCTGGTGGGTCTTGTCAACGGTGCCGGCGCCCTTGTAGTCGACAGTCACCTGGAGCTTGCCGGTCTGCTGCGCTGAAGCCTGTACGGCGACGCCCATCACCAGTGCCGCCACGATCGCCGCCAGCGCGGCGCGCCATGTCTTGATCTGACCCATCCACCGTCCCTCCATGAATGCGCCGGCGTGAATCCACGCGGCCGAGCGGTTCAGCATACCATTGGCCCAGCGCATGCCCAGGCTGGCGCTCGAAGTCATCGCGACGTCGGTCGCCGACGCCGTCGCCGCCGAACAGGGCGGCGCCGACCGGCTGGAGCTGGTCGTCGAGTTATCACGCGGCGGGATGACGCCGCCGGCGGCTCTCGTCGACGAGATCCTGGCCCGCGTCCGCATCCCCATCCGGGTGATGGTGCGAGAGACCGAGCCGCACGAGATCGCGGACGCCTCAATCGCCGACAGGCTCGCGGCGGCTGCGGAGGCCATCGCGTCGCGTCCCGTGGGCGGGCTGGTGTTCGGCGCGGTCCGTCACGGCCGCGTCGACGTCGACCTGACCGCGAGAATCATCAGGGCGGCCGCCAGCCGTCCGATCACTTTCCATCGGGCATTCGAAGCGCTGGCCGATCAGGCCGCGGGACTCGAGGACTTGCTGTCACTGGGTGCGATCGATCGGATCCTGACGAGCGGCGGCCCCGGCGATTGGCCTGCGCGCGTCGCGCGCCTGGGTGCCCTGGCCCGCCAGGGAGGCTCGAGGATCGGCATCCTTGTTGGCGGGGGAGTGTCGATGGCGATGCTCCCGGACATCGCTGCGATTCCCGGCATCCGGGAAGTGCACGTGGGTCGGGTCGCGCGGGTGCCGGAGTCCGACACGGCGCCGGTGGACCGCCGAGTCGTTGCGAGCCTCGTGGCTCAGCTGGAGAGCCTGGCGCGGCGCCACCTCGACTGAGCCTGCTATACTCCCGCTCGTGCGGGAGCCGTTTTCCGCGTTCATCGAGGCCATCAGTGAAGAGTTTGCCAGTCTCCGCATGCTCGCCGAGCGCGCGGCGGCACAAGTGAGCGATGAGCAGTTCTTCGCCAACCTCGACACGGAAGCCAACAGCGTTGGCACGCTGATGCAGCACATCGGCGGCAACCTGCGGTCCCGGTGGCAGGACTTCCGGACCACCGATGGTGAGAAGCCCGATCGGTATCGCGATCGCGAATTCGAAGCGGGCCTGTCGCGCGCCGACGTCGAGGCGAAATGGCGGCAGGGGTGGGCGATGCTGCACGACGGGCTCGCCAGCCTGACGCCGGCCGATCTGGATACGCCGATCGTCATCCGCGGACAGGCGGCGAGCCTGCCGCGTGCGCTGATGCGCAATCTTGCACATGTCGCCGGGCACGTGCACCAGATCGTCCTGCTGGCCAAACACTGGCGCGGCGGCGACTGGCAGACGCTCAGCATTCCGCGGGGACAGTCCGAGCAGTTCCGTGCAGGGGAAGTCCGCCGAAAGGGCGGCGCCTAAAGCTTCAACCTGATGAGACCGATGAGGGATTCACTATGAAAATGCAGTCGCTTGCGCTTCTCATTCTGGCCGGCATCGCGCTGTGCCTGTACCTCATGCGCCGCCGCAGCCGGCAGGGGAAGCGCACGCCCAAGTTCTAACGAGGCGCGGCATGCCGCGCCCCGTGACCTCACTAGCAACCGAACAAGTCTCAGGGTTCTCAAGGGTCCTGGCCGTTGCACGGTCTTTCCCATCCGATCATCGTGAGGCTGGACGCGGACAATCGTCTGGCCGCTACCAGACTTCGCGCCAGCTGAAGCGGCTGAATCCGCCGATTCCGGCCAAATTCTGCTGGCCCCGGTCTTGCCACCTGTCAGGGGCATGACTACGACCAGCCAGACTTTGCCCCGGCAGCTGCCGGCGGCGCTGGTGAACATGCCGGGCGACACTTCCCGGATGCTCGCGCGCGTCCGCAGGCAGGTGGCCGTGTGGCTCTGTGAGATGCACGGCCACGAGCCCCAGGTCCACATGGAGCGCGAGCGGCTGTATTTGTATTGCTCGACCTGCCGGCTCGAATCCTCCGGCTGGTCGCTCGAGGGTCCCGCGCCGCGGCCTCGTCAGGCCGGAGCGCCCGATCGCTACTCGCGTTACTCCTGGCTCACCGCGTCGTCGGCACTCCAGTCACGCGCGGAGTCGGGTGATCTGGTCCTCTATTAGCAGCCCTCGTCCTTGGGGACTGTCCCCCGTGTTTTCTCGAGGGGGACAGTCCCCATCTACAGTGCAGCTTGCAGGCAGCCGATAAAGTCTGTGATGTCTTTCGCCGACTGGCTGCTCCCCCTGCTCCTGATCACCCCCGACGATGAACACGGTCGTGACCCGTTTGAGACGCTGAAGGAAAACGCGTCCGCACTCGGCACCTGGCACCAGGCACTGCACGAAGCGCCCGGCACCTAGCACCGCACCCGGCACTCAGCACCCAGCACTGGGGCACTGTCAAGCCTCTACGGGGAGTTTGACACCCCGGCTCAGCCGGTCCTATCGTGAGTCAGCCGCCGGCGGCGGCTCGCAATCATGATGCGCTCGCAATGGCTCCGCATCGTCCTGATGCTCGGCGTGGTCACGCTGGGCCTGGCGCTGAGCATTGCCGTCACGCCAAACTCGCAGATCATGTTCAGCATCCAGGTGCTGGCCGTCCTGATCGCGGCCTGGCACGGTGGCTTGCTGATGGGCCTCTCCGCGACGGCCCTGAGCGCGATCGCGAGCGTCGCAATCAGCCGCGTCTCCATCCAGGACCATCCGATCGCGAGGGTCAACGTCGTCGCCCTGATCATCTTCGCCATCGTGGGCGCCGTTGTCAGCGCCTTCATCGACCGCCGCCGGCGCCAGCAGATCCAGCTGGAGGACCTGCAGGCGCAGCACGCGCGACTCGCCGAGGTCATGCACTCGATCGGCATCGGCCACTGGTACAGCGATCTGCCGACGCAACAGATGTTCTGGGACGCGCAGTGCAAGGCGCACTACGGCCTGCCGCCGGATGCGGAGATCACGCTCGACGTGCTGCTCGGGTGCGTGCACCCGGCCGATCGCGATCGCCTGCAGGGTGCCGCGGAACGCGCGATCTTCGGTCACACCAGCTGCGACGTCGACTACCGCGTCGTTCACCGTGACGGCGATGTTCGCTGGCTGCGCGCGCTCGGGCGCGGGTTCTACGACAAGACGGGCAAGCCGACGCGCTTCGACGGCATTACCGTGGATGTCACGCGGCAGAAGATGGCCGAAGAGACGCTGGCCGAGGCCAACCGGCTGAAGGACCAATTCCTGGGCGCGCTGTCGCACGAGCTCCGTACCCCGCTCAATGCCGTGCTCGGCTGGGCACGCCTGCTGGCGACGGGCGAGCTGCCGGCGCACCGTGTTCCCCATGCCGTCAGCGTGATCGAGCGGAACGCACAGGCGCAGGCGCGGCTCGTCGAAGACCTGCTGGACCTGTCGGGCGTCGTCACCGGCAAGCTCCGGCTGAGGATCGAACCCGTCGATCTCGGCGCGGTTTCGCTGAGCGCGCTCGAAAGCGTCCGCCCGGCCGCCGACGCCCGGCAGGTGCAGCTGACGACGTCGATCGATCCAGAAGCGCGGTGGGTACCTGGCGACCCGGATCGCCTGCGGCAGATCGTCTGGAACCTGCTGTCGAACGCCGTGAAGTTCACACCGCCCCGCGGCACCGTGTCGCTTGTGCTGGTGCCGGCGAGCACGGGCGTCTGCCTGGAAGTCAGCGACACGGGGCGTGGCATCGAGCCGGCGTTCCTGCCGCACGTCTTCGACCGGTTCTCGCAGGCCGAAGGAGAGGAGATGCGCGGCGTGCGCGGCCTGGGGATCGGCCTTGCGATCGTCCGCGAGCTCGCGGAAGCCCACGGCGGCGCCGTCGAAGCGCGCAGCGACGGCCCGGGCACGGGCGCGACCTTCGCGGTGACGTTGCCGGGACGGTTGCCGCAGGCGCCTGCGCGCAGCGCGGTCGGGTAGCGAGGCACGCCCGAGCTGGCTTGGGGGACTCTCCCCCCTTGGATCTCGAGGGGGACAGTCCCCGCTACGACTTCGCGGCCTGCAGGTAACGCGACGGCAGTGCGTGTCCGAGGTGCGGCGCGATGAGGCGTGACGCGGCGACCACGGCGTCCAGCTCCACACCGGTCTCGATTCCCAATCCATTCAGCAGGTAGATCAGGTCTTCGGTCGCGAGATTGCCTGCGGCGCCGGGCGCGTAGGGGCAACCGCCGAGCCCTCCGGCCGAACTGTCGAATGTCGCGACGCCACACTCGAGACCCGCGTAGACGTTCGCGAGCGCCGTGCCGCGCGTATCGTGGAAGTGCAGCGCGATCTGTCCGACAGGCACGCGCGCCGCCACGGCCTCGACGACGTCCACGACCTGGCCGGGATGGGCGACGCCAATGGTGTCGCTGACCGCGACTTCTTCGGTACCCATGTCGATGAGCGCCGCCGCCAGGTCCACGACGCGTTCCACGGGGACGTTGCCCTCGTAAGGGCAGCCGAACGACGTCGAGAGATAGGCACGGACCGCGAGGCCTTGCGCGCGGGCCGCCGCGGTCAGCTCTGCGTAGTTCCGCATGGAGTCGGCAATCGACTGGTTGATGTTGCGCTGGCTGAACGTCTCGGAGGCGGCCGCGAACACAGCAACGTGGTTCAGCCCGCACTCGACTGCGGCCTCGAGCCCACGTCGATTCGGCACCAGCGCCGAGAAGCGGACGCCGGGCCGCCGCGCGGCCGCCCTCGCAACCTCGCGCGCGTCGGCCATCTGCGGCACCCACTTCGCGCTGACGAACGCGGTGATCTCGACGATGGGCAGGCCTGCCTCCGCCAGTCGATCGATGAACTGGACTTTGAGGGCGGTTTCGATCGCAACCGACTCGTTCTGCAAGCCGTCGCGCGGGCCGACCTCGACGACCTTCACACGGGGCGGCAGCATCGGGCGGCTCACGACAGCTCGACCAGCGTCACTCCGGGCTGTACCAGCTCGCCCGGTGCGCAGCGAATCTCGGCGACGCGCCCTGCCTTGGGCGCGCGCAGCGGCAGTTCCATCTTCATGGCTTCGAGCACGACGAGCGTTTCGCCTTCCGCCACCTCATCGCCCACCTTCACGAGCACGGTGCGGACGGTGGCGGGCATTGGCGCGGTCAGCGTATTGGAAATCGAGTGGCCGCGCGAGCCGCGCCGGCTCGCGCGGTTCTCGAGAACATAGACACGTCCGTCGTGAAACACCCACGAACGCTCCGAAGTGCCTACTGCCCACACTCGTTCGATGCCGGCGTCGCTTGTCAGCGTCCAGCAGCCATCACCGGCTGGTGCCGCCGTGATCTCCTTCCCGTCGACCGCCATCCGCACCGGCTTCGGGGCCATCGTCAATTCCGCCACCCGCCCAGCGTCGTCCACGGGTCGTCGCCGATCGGCGACGCGGTCGGCGATCTCCGGTTTGTATCCGCCAGAGAAGCTGCCGCCGCGACCGCTGGAGGGACTGGATCCGCAGGCGTGGACTCCGCCACCAGGCGCTCGATCTCGCGATCGATGAGGCCTGTGTCGAGACGTCCGGCGCGGACGTCCGGATGCCGTACCAGCGCGAGCAGGAACGGCACGTTGGTCCGGATGCCGAGGATCGGAAACTCGCGGAGGCACCGCTCGAGGCGGTGCAGTGCCGTCGTGCGCGATTCGGCGCTCACGATCAGCTTCGCGATGAGCGGGTCGTAGTGGACCGCGATTGTGTCGCCCTCGCGAAAGCCGCTGTCCACCCGCACTCCCGGTCCCGCCGGTTCGCGATAGAGCCAGAGCGGCCCCGATTGCGGAAGAAAGCCTGATGCGGGATCTTCGGCGTAGACGCGGCATTCGATCGCGTGGCCCCGCTGGCGGAGCTGATCCTGCCGCCACGGCAGGCCCTGCCCGGCAGCGACCATGAGCTGCGCCCGAACCAGATCGAGCCCCAGCACCTGCTCGGTCACGGGATGCTCGACCTGCAGGCGCGTGTTCATCTCCAGGAAGTAGAAGCGCGTCCCCTCGCCGGATTCGTCGAGCAGGAACTCTACCGTGCCGGCGTTGGTGTAGCCGCAGGCGCGCGCAGCCGCGACGGCCGCCTCGCTCATCGCCTGACGAAGCTCTGGCGTCATCGCTGGCGACGGGCTCTCCTCGATCACCTTCTGATGCCGGCGCTGGAGCGAGCACTCGCGCTCGAACAGCGACACGACCTCATCGCGATCGTCGGCGAAGATCTGGATTTCGACATGACGAGGACGCCTCACGAGACGCTCGACGTAGAGCGTGCCGTTGCCGAACGCGCCTTCTGCGTCGCGGCGGGCCGCATCGAAGGCGGCCTCGGCATCCTCGCGCTTGTAAACTTCGCGCATCCCGATGCCACCGCCACCCGAGGATGGCTTCACCAGCATCGGGAACCCCACGCGCTCCGCGGCGGCCAATAGCGCGGCTGTGGTCTGGTCCTTCGGCGCCTCACCCGGAACCACTGGAACGCCGGCGCCCGACATCAACCGGCGCGCCTCGATCTTCGACCCCATCCGGGAGATCGCGTCTGCGGGCGGCCCGATGAACACGAGCGTCGCGTCGGCGCACGCCGCGGCGAACGCGGCGTTCTCCGAGAGGAAGCCGTAGCCGGGGTGGACCGCCTCGGCGCCGCTCTGGCGCGCGGCGTCGATGATCGCGTCGGCTTTGAGGTAGCTCTCGCCGGGCGCGGCAGGGCCAATACGAATGGCCCGGTCGGCAGCGGCGACATGCGCGGCGCCGGCATCGGCGTCCGAGTAGACAGCCACCGACTCGATGCCCAGCTCGCGACAGGTCCGGATGATGCGAATCGCTATCTCACCGCGGTTCGCGACGAGCACTCGTCGGAACATTGATGCCCTTCAGGGCTCGAGACGCCAGGATGGCTCGCGCTTCTCGAGGAATGCCTTGATGCCCTCCTGGCCTTCCTCGGACGCGCGCCGCGCGGCGATCGCCTCGGCGCACAGCATCGCGACGTCGGCCGCACCGCGCCGTCCCACTTCGGCGATCAGTTGTTTGGCGGCTGCGATTGCGCCAGGTGCCCCGCACAGCAGCGCGTCGCGATACCGCGCGACCTCGACGTCCAGACTCGCCAGGGGCACGACCGAGTGGACCAGGCCAAGCTCGCGCGCCCGCGCCGCGCCGAAACGCTCGCCGGTGAGGAACAGCTCGCGGGACGCCGAACGTCCGATCTTCGCCATCACGAACGGCGCGATCACAGCGGGGATCAGCCCGAGCCGGACCTCGGTGAACCCGAACACGGCATTGTCGGCCGCGATGACGATGTCGCAGATCGCGGCGAGCCCGGCGCCGCCGCCGAGCGCGGCGCCGTGGACCCGGCCGATCACGGGCGCCGGCAGCCGATCGAGCGTCGAAAACAGCCGCGCCGCCTCCATCGCATCGTCCACGTTCTGCTCGCGGCTGAACGTCGCCATCCGGCCCATCCACTCGAGGTCCGCGCCGGCGCAGAACACCGGGCCGGCGCCCTCGATAATCACCAGGCGCACGCTGCGATCGCTGGAGACCGAATCGGCCCACCAGGTCAGCTCCGCGATCATGCCTTCGTTGAAGGCGTTGCGGACGTCGGGCCGGTTGAGGACGAGCCGCTCGATGCCCTGCTGCCGCTCGACGTTCAGATACTTGAAGCCCATCGCTTCACATCCGGAAGACGCCGAACCGCGGCGGCGCGAGCGGCGCGTTGCAGGCGGCCGACAGCCCCAGTGCCAGCGCGCCGCGCGTCATCGCCGGATCCAGAATCCCATCGTCCCACAGCCGCGCAGTGGAGTAGTAGGGCGATCCCTCGCGCTCGTACTTGGCGATGATGGGCTCGCGGATGGCTGTGTCTTCCGTCTCGCTGAGCGTCTTTCCCTCGCGCGCGAGCTGATCGCGCTTGACGGTGGCGAGCACGCCGGCCGCCTGCTCGCCTCCCATTACCGAGATCCGCGCGTTGGGCCACATCCAGAGGAACCTCGGCTCGTACGCCCGGCCACACATGCCGTAGTTCCCCGCGCCGAACGACCCACCGATGATGACCGTCATCTTCGGCACCACGGCGTTGGCGACGGCGTGCACCAGCTTCGCGCCGTCCTTCGCGATGCCTGCGCGCTCGTACTGCCGGCCGACGATGAAGCCGGTGATGTTCTGCAGGAAGACGAGCGGGATGCCGCGCAGGTTGCACAGCTCGATGAAGTGCGTGGCCTTGAGCGCCGACTCGGAGAAGAGCACGCCGTTGTTGGCGATGATGCCGACGAGCATGCCGTGCAGTCGCGCGAAACCGGTGACGATCGTCGTCGCGTAGCGCGCCTTGAACTCGTCGAAGCGCGAGCCATCCACCAGCCTCGCGATCACTTCGCGGACGTCGTACTGGCGCCGCAGGTCCGACGGCACGACGCCGTACAGCTCGCTCGAATCGTACTTGGGATCTTCCGGCGTCGTGATGTCCACCGGCATCGCCTTGCGCGAGTTGAGCGACGCCACGATGGTCCGAGCAATCTCGAGCGCGTGCGCATCGTCTTCGGCGAAGTAGTCGGCGACCCCCGAAAGGCGCGTGTGCACGTCCGCGCCGCCCAGCTCTTCAGCCGTCACGTCTTCGCCGGTGGCCGCTTTCACCAGTGGCGGCCCGCCCAGAAAGATCGTGCCCGTCCCCTTGACGATCACCGTCTCGTCCGACATGGCGGGGACATAGGCGCCTCCCGCGGTGCACGAGCCCATCACGACGGCAATTTGCGGGATGCCCTCCGCGGACATGCGCGCCTGGTGGTAGAAGATCCGCCCGAAGTGATCGCGATCGGGGAAGACCTCGGCCTGCAGCGGCAGGAAGGCGCCGCCTGAATCGACCAGGTAGAGGCACGGCAGCCGATTGGCCAGCGCCACCTCCTGCGCTCGCAGATGCTTGCGGACGGTGATGGGGTAGTAGGTGCCGCCCTTGACCGTGGCGTCGTTGGCGACGATGAGTACCTCGCGCCCGCTGACACGGCCAACGCCGGTCACGATGCCCGCGCCCGGTGCCTCGTCGTCGTACATGGCCCAGGCGGCCAGGGGCGAGAGCTCCAGAAACGGCGAGCCTGGATCGAGGACGCGATCGAGCCGCTCGCGCACCGGGAGTTTTCCCTGCGCTCGGTGCCGTTCGTGCGACTTCGTCCCTCCGCCGGCCCGGACCTTCGCCTCTGCCTCGCGCAGTTGATCCACCAGCGATTGCATGGCGGCCTTGTTCGCGCGGAACTCGTCGCTCGTGGCTGCGATTCGCGTCGCCAGCTCGTCCATCGGGCTACCAGCCGCAGCAGTCGGTCTTGAACCTGCAGTCCGCACAGCGCCAGACGGCGTGCATGCGGTAGACGTTGGTGCCGCCGCAGCGCTCGCAGACCATCTGCTCATCAGCTGGCCGCATCACGTGACGATCGACGATGAGGCTGGGCAGCGGGGTGATGTGCCCGGGATGGCCGAGTTTAGGGGCTGGCTGGTCCGGCATGCGCGCCGGCATTATACCGGGCTGCACGGAGCTTCACTCGATCCTGTTACAAAACCGACATAACAGGGCCGCGATGTATGAATCCGCATCGGCAGCATGCTACAGTCCAGTATCGAGGCCCGACATCAAGTCGAGACTACCTCGACTGTTTCACGCAGATACATGGCATCGAACAGGACACGGCGTGTGCTCGTCGTCGACGATGAGCCGGACATGGCTGAGTGGCTCTCGGTCGTAGTGTCCAATGCGGGCTACGACACCAGAGTCGCAGTCCGCGGCGACGAAGCGGCGGAAACCTTCTCGACCTGGCTGCCTGATGCCGCGCTGGTGGACCTCATGCTGCCCGACACCGATGGGGCAGAGCTGGTCCGCAGGTTCAAGGCGCTGCAGCCGCGCACGGAAGTGCTGGTCGTCAGCGGGCAGGGAAGCATCCCGCGTGCCGTCGAAGCGATCAAGGCCGGCGCGTCGTACTTCCTCGAGAAGCCCATCGATGCCGAGAGCGTCCTCGCGATGCTGGCGCGAGCGATCGAGCGCATGGATCTGGAGGCGGAGAACGTCGCACTCAAGCGGCAGCTCCGCGACCGCTACCAGTTCGACAACATCATCGGGCGCAGCCGCAAGATGCGCGAGCTGTTCGATCTGGTGGCCGCGGTGGCCGATTCCGAGGCCAATGTCCTGATTCAGGGCGAAAACGGCACGGGCAAGGAGCTCATCGCCAACGCGCTGCATTACAACAGCCGGCGCACGAAGGGGCCGTTCATCAAGATCAACTGCGCGGCGATCCCGAAGGACCTCATCGAGTCGGAACTGTTCGGCTACCGGCGCGGGTCGTTCACGGGCGCGGTGTCCGACAAAGACGGCCTGCTCGAGCAGGCGCAAGGTGGTTCGCTCCTGCTGGACGAGATCGGCGAGATGCCGCCGTACTTGCAGACGAAGCTCCTCCGTGTGCTGCAGGAGCGCGAGTACCGTCCGGTCGGCAGCGACCGCGTCGTCCGGGTGGACTTCCGGCTGATCTGTGCCACCAACGTGGACGTCGAGGCTGCGCTGCGGGAAGGGCGGCTGCGCGAGGACCTCTACTTCCGCATCAACACGATCACGCTCCGTGTGCCCGCGCTCCGCGAGCGCACCGAAGACATCCCGTTGCTCTGCGACCACTTTCTCGACCGGTTCCGGCAGCGCTACCAGCGCAGCGTGCGTACGATTGCGCCGTCGGCCTATCACCTGCTCATCCGCAGCCGGTGGCAGGGCAACGTGCGCGAGCTCGAGAACGCGATCGAGCGCGCGGTGCTCGTGGCCAAGGGCAACGAGATCACGCCGGCGGACCTTCCCGATCCCCTGCGGGAGGAAGGCGGGCCGTCGGGCGATTTCATCATCCCGCCCCACCGGACGCTGGCCGAGATCGAGCGAATGGCGATCATGCAGGCGCTCGAGCGGACGAACTGGAACAAGCAGGAAGCGGCCGCGCAGCTCGGCTTGTATCGGCCGACGCTGTATAGCAAGATGCGAAAGCACAAGATTCGCGACGAAGGACGCAGCCGCCGCGGCGCGGCGCGGGCAGCCGTGCCCCGTCCCGCGCGCGACGTTCGTGGGCGAGGGGAAGAGCATGCGTGATCGCACGGCCGTCCTGCTGGGACTGACCGCCGGCGCCATCGTCGGCGGCGTGGCCGGTTGGTTGTACCTCACCGAAGACGGGCGGCGTCTGCGCGAACGACTGGAGCCGCAAATCGATCAGATCGCCGAGCGCGCCGGCGCGCTGCGCGCCAGCGCCCTCCGCGCCCAGCGCGCGGCCGCCGAGAGCTGGCGGTCCGTGCAGGAGGTGGCTGTCCGACCGCCGGCGCGGTAGGGCCCGCGGATGACCAGTCCGCTTCCGCGACGGGCGCACTGGCGTCGCTACACCTACGCGCTCACCGTCCGCGCACGCCGCATCGGGTCCACATCGGCGCACGCCGCCTGGCGCGGCCTGGTCAGCATCTACAACAGCGACGACCTTACGCACGCGGCCTCGATCGCGTACTACTCGCTGCTGTCGTTCTTCCCGTTCCTGCTGCTGCTCATCTCGGTGCTCGGGATGATCACCTCACGCAACGACGTCCGGACCGCGGCGCTGAGCTTCGTGCTGCGCTATTTCCCCGCGAAGCTGGACTTCGTCGCCAGCCAGCTCGAGGCGCTTCAGCGCAGCCGCGTCACGCTCGGCCTGTTCGGCGTGGTGGCGTTGACGTGGGCCTCGCTCGGATTCTTCAGCGCCGTCAGCACCGCGGTCAACTACGCCTGGAAGGTGGAGCGTCAGAGGAGTTATCTGAAGCACAAGCTGGTGGCGTTCCTGATGATGGCCACCGCCTGCGCACTGGTGATCCTCACGGTCTTCATCTTCAGCGCCTCGCAGGTGGTTGGCGCGTCCTGGTTCGGCGCCGTGGCCGGCCGTTTTCCCAGATTGCTATCGCTGCGCGGCGGGTCGGTCAACTGGGCCGCCACCTCTTCCCTCATGATCGCCGTCGGCCTGATCTTCTACTTCGTGCCGAACGCGAAGGTTCGTTTCCGTGACGTGTGGGTGGGGGCCGTGCTCACCGGGCTGCTCTGGCGCATCGCCTTTGCTGGCTTCTCCTGGTGGGTGCGCGACAACACGTCGCGCTACAGTCTCATCCACGGATCGATCGCTGCTGTGGTGGTGTTTCTGGTCTGGGTCTATATCTCGGCCGTTATCCTCCTGTACGGGGTCGAGTTCACGGCGGCGTACAGCCGCCTGCTGCGCAATCGCGCCGAGGAGGCGCCGGCCGCGCCGCCCCGCGTGCCATCGACCGCCACATGATCGGATGCCCGACGCGTGTGGGCCCGCTCGCGCTCGCGAGCTGGCTCGCATGGCCGGCCGTGGCGGGCGCGTTCATCCTGCTGTCGGTCTCGGACGAAGTCGCGATCGGAAAGAAGGCGCAGGCGGCGATGCGCGCGCAGACACCCGCCGTGCAGGATCAGCAGGTCCGTGACTACATCTCGCGCATCGGTCATCGTCTGGCGGCCGCCGCGCGCGGATCCGGGTTCGACTACACCTTCGATGTCGCGAACTACCGGGACCTCAACGCGCTCACGCTCCCGGGTGGGCACATCTGGGTGTATCGCGGCGCGCTCGTGGCGGCGACCATCGAATCAGAGGCTGCCGGCGTGCTGGCGCACGAGGTGGCGCACGTCGAGCTGCGGCATGCCGCGCGCCAGATCTCGTACGCCGTAATGGCCAACATGGGGCTCGAACTGTTGGGTGCGCTCCTCGGCAACACGGCCGGGGCGACGACGTCCCGGGTTGCGGCCGGTGCGCTCACGAGCGGCGCGTTTCTGGGCTTCTCACGAGACGACGAACGAGAGGCCGATCGCGAAGGCACGCGCATCCTGGCGCGCGCGGGATGGGACCCTCGAGGGCTGCTCATGTTCCTGCAGACGGCGCGAACGGCGGCCGGCCGGAAGGGCGCCGTAGCAGGCGGGTTCTTCTCGACGCATCCGTCGTTCGACAGCCGCGTCGCAAATCTGCGCGCCGAAGCGGCGGCCCTGCCACGAGGCCGCGACGACGATCCCGCGTTCGCGGACCTCAAGCGCCGGCTGTCCCGGCTCCCGCCCGCGGGGCGCGCGCCGCGCCCGTAATCGCACGCGCCTCGTCCAGACTCCAGAGCCACGCGGCGCCGCGTACCCCGCTCGAGTCGCCGTGCCTCGGCGGCACGATCCGCGTGACGACGGCATCGGAGAAGACGAACTGCGGCAACTGCCGCGGTACCGCGTCGTACAGATGCGGAACGTTCGACATCCCGCCGCCCAGGACGACTACATCGGGATCGACGACGTTGACGATGGTTGCCAGCCCGCGCGCGACGCGGTGGGCGTAGCGGTCCAGGGCGCTGGTCGCCTGCGCATCGCCGGCCGCCGCGCGCGCCACGACGCCGGCGGCGTCGATGCTCCCAATCGCCACCCCCGCGCGGACCGCGTAATCGCGCGCGAAGCCAGGGCCGGAGATGAACGACTCGAGGCAGCCGCGCTTGCCGCAGTAGCACTCGGGGCCTGGCCGCTCGCTGTCGTCGGGCCACGGCAACGGGTTGTGTCCCCATTCACCGGCAATGGCGTTCGGGCCCGTGAGCACGGCGCCGTTCACGACGACGCCCCCGCCGCAGCCCGTGCCGATGATCACGCCGAACACCACGGACGCCCCGGCGGCGGCGCCGTCGCTCGCCTCGGAAAGCGCGAAGCAGTTGGCGTCGTTGGCCAGACGCACCGGCCTGTCGAGCCGAGCCTCGACATCCTGATGCAGCCGCCGGCCGTTCAGCCACGTGGAGTTCGCGTTCTTGACGAGGCCCGTGGCAGGCGAGATCGTGCCCGGCATGCCGACGCCGACGGTGCAGGCATGCCCGATCGCGTGCTCGGCCTCGGCGACGAGCGCCGCGATGACCTGTACGGTTGCGTCGTAATCGTTGCGTGGCGTGGCCGTGCGCTGCCGAAAGGCTATCGCGCCGTCCGGCGCCAGCACCACCGCTTCGATCTTCGTGCCGCCAAGGTCGATGCCGATTCGCATGCGCGAGTGAGTGTGGCACAGGACTTTGGTCCTGTGCGTCAGTCCTGTGCTCTAGTGCGACGGGCTAGCCGCCGATCTCCACGACGATCTTCTCGAACGTGTCGGGCCGATCGACGACGACGAAGCCGCGATCGTCGAGCGTCCAGCCGCCGTCGCCGGAGGAGGTCGACCGCGGCATGGCCGAGCCGTTCACGGTGACGGTTCGCGGCACGCCATCGATCTGCACGACGAGCCTCAATCGCCGCGCGGCAGGACGCCAGGCGCCATCCGGGGCTGAAACCGTGATCGTCGCGCGCGACCCCGCACGCTCTTGAGTGAACCGCCGCGTCATCGACTGGCCGCTCTGATACTGGAAGCTCAGGCCGTCGTCTTCGTACTGTGACGCCTCGCCGTGATCGGCCGTGTAAACCTCGACGATCAGCGGTTGTCCCGGCATCTCCCCGGTGTGCTGCACGACAGGCTGCCTGAAGACGAACGCGCCTGCGCGCGCGAACAGCGGAATCGAGGCGAGCGTGACGGGCAGGCCGTGACCGCGCCCGCCGTCGAGCGTGCGCCCCGTGGCGACCTCGACCCACCGGCCCTTCGGCAGGTAGAACCCGCGCGTGGTCGCGCCCTCGCGCAGGACCGGCGCGAGCAGCAGGTCGCTGCCGAACAGATACTCGTCGTCGGTGCCGTAAGTGTTCGGGTCGTCCGGGTAGTCGAGCATGAGCGGCCGCATCGCGGGAAGGCCCGTGACCGACGCGTCATGCATCACGTTGTAGATGTGCGGCAGCAGCTGGTAGCGCAGCTCGATCGCCTGGCGGTTGAGCGCTTCCCACTGCAGGCCGTAGGACCAGGGCTCCTGGTCCGGTGTCCCGAACGCCGTGTGCGTGCGCAGGAAGGGGTAGAGCACCGCGCTCTGGAGCCAGCGCGTGTAGAGCTCGGGCGAAGGCGACTCGGCGAAGCCGCCGACGTCCACACCGACGAACGACAACCCGGACAGGCCCATGCCGAGCAGCGTCGGGATGGCGCCGCGCATCGCGGTCCAGTCCGAAACGTTGTCACCCGGCCACTGCGCCGCATAGCGCTGGCCGCCGGCGAAGGTGGCGCGCGTCAGGACGAATGGCCGCTCGCCGGGACGCAGGCGCTTCAGGCCTTCATACGTGCCTTGCGTCATCAGTAAGCCGTAGACGTTGTGGATCTCGCGATGGTCGCTTGTCTGGCCGTCGTTGGCGAACTTCACGTCGAGCGGCATCGTGCCCGTCGCGTTGTTGAAGACGGCCGGCTCGTTCATGTCGTTCCAGATGCCGGCCACGCCGGCATCCACGAGCGGCTTGAACAGCGAGCCCCACCACTCGCGCGCGCCCGCTTTACTGAAGTCGGGAAACACGCTCGGCGCCGGATTCTTCTCGGCATTGGAGGGCCACACGGGCCCTTCGTAGACGGACCCGTCGGCCGCATGCGCGAACAGGTCCGCGGCGATTCCGCTGTCGTACTGCGGCATGCCCGCCTGCTTCTTGATGTGCGCGTCGACGATGGTGACCAGCCTGAAACCCTGTTGGCGCAGGTCAGAAATCAGCTTTGCCGGATCGGGAAAGCGGGTCGGGTCCCACGTGAATGGCGCGTAGCCGTCCTGGTAGTGGATGTCGAGCCAGATCACTTCGCCGGGGATCTGCCGCTCCCGGAAGTTCTCGGCGATGAAGCGCACCTTCGACTCGGGGTAGTAGCTGTAGCGGCACTGGTTGTACCCGAGTGCCCACAGCGGCGGCAGTGGCAGCTTGCCGGTCAGATCGGTAAAGCGTCGGACGACATCCTTCGGCGTCGGCCCATCGATGACGTAATAGTTCAGCTCGCCGCCGTCCGCGCCAAAGGCGATCAGACCCTGGCTGGTGTGGCCGATGTCGAAGTTGCTGCGGAACGTGTTGTCCAGGAAGACACCGTGCGCGCGGCCCTGCTTCAGCGCGATGTAAAACGGCACGCTTGCGTAAATCGGATCGGTGTCCGCCTCGTACGCGTACGTGTCGCTGTTCCACATCGTCACGTTGTAGCCGCCCAACTGCCGGCCGCGCTTGTTCAGGTGCCCGTTCTTCTCGCCCAGCCCGTACACCTGCTCGTCGTCCGCGAGCGACTTCCACACGCGCGTCGTCGTGCCGCTGAACGCGATGCCGCGCGCGGGGTCGTCGGCGTCGAGCACAGTGCCCGACGGATCGGCAATCGAGATCCGGAACGGCCGATGACCCATCGTGACGACCAGTCGTGGCGTCTTGAGCACCGTGTGATCGGCGCCGACGCTCACCTGCGTGTGTGGCGATCCCAGGTCGCGTCCAACCACCGCGTAGGAATGGTCGCGCCCCAGCGCGCGGCCAGGCGCGAACCGCACGCGAACGATGTCCGGCGCGACGGCCGCAACGAGGACAACTCCTTGCTGATTCCTGAACGTGACCGTGTCGCCGACGCGAGTCGGCTTCGGCATGTCGCCCAGTGACGCCCACTGCGCGCTCGCCGGCACGGGCAAGGCGAGCAGGCCCAGCAGGGCAAGGGGGCCGAGGGAGTGCTGCCGTTTCACTGATGCTCCAGCGCGCGGATGATGGCGTCGCTGAAGGCGGGGATGTCGTCGGGCTTGCGCGACGTGATGACGGGGCCGTCGACGACGACGGGCTTGTCGACGTACAGGCCGCCGGCGTTCTTGACGTCGATGGCGATGGAGGGCCAGCACGTAACCGTGCGGCCGCGCAGCGCGTTCACCGAGATCAGCAACTGCGGCCCGTGGCAGATCGCGGCGACCGGCTTTCCGGCGGCGATCATGTCGCGCACCAGGTCCACCATCGCGTGGCGCATCCGCATCCTGTCCGGCGCGTGCCCGCCCGGAATCACGACGGCGTCGAAGTCCTTGGCGCGGGCGCGTCCGGCCGCCAGTTCGACCGTGACCTGCTGACCGCGCTTCCCGGTGTACGCACGGCCGGCGATCGGGCCCACGAGCACCACGTCGAGACCCGCGGCACGCAGTGCGTCGACCGGCCCGGTGACTTCGCCGTCCTCGAACTCGTCTTCGATCAGCATCGCCACGCGCTTGGCTGACTTCACCGTGTCGGACATCCCGCCTGCCGACCCTCCAATCGCAATGTATATCACGCCGGCTGCGGGCGGGGCGGAGCCGCGCGTCGCGGATAATGGACGGATGCCGAACCGCCTGGCCGACGAGAAGAGTCCGTACTTGCTGCAGCACGCCGACAACCCCGTGAACTGGTATGCCTGGGGCGCGGACGCGTTTGCGGAGGCCGCGCGGCAGGACAAGCCCATCTTCCTGTCGGTCGGGTACTCGACGTGCCACTGGTGCCATGTGATGGCGCACGAGTCGTTCGAGAGCACATCAGTGGCCGACGTGCTGAACGCGCACTTCGTTCCCGTGAAAGTCGATCGCGAGGAGCGGCCCGACGTCGATCGGGTCTACATGACCTTCGTTCAGGCGACCACGGGCGCCGGCGGGTGGCCGATGAGCGTCTGGCTCACGCCGTCGCTCGAGCCGTTTTACGGCGGTACCTATTTCCCGCCCGACGCCCGCTGGGGCCGGCCGGGATTCGTCGAGGTGCTGCAGACGATCGCGCGTGCGTGGGCCGACGACCGCCAGCGGGTGATGAAGTCAGCGGCGGCGCTCGTCGACGAATTGCGTCGCGTCGGCGAAGGCCGCCTGATCACGACGGGTTCGTCCACTGTGGCCGGCGCGGATGCGCTGGCGGTCGGCGTCCGTCAGTTCCAGATGGCGTTCGACGCGCGGCGCGGCGGGTTCGGCGACCAGCCGAAGTTCCCGCGCCCCAGCGAGCTGCTGTTCCTGTTGCGCGAACACGCGCGCACCGGCGATGCCGGGGCACGGGACATGGCGCTGTTCACGCTGCGCGCGATGGCGCTCGGCGGCATGCGCGACCAGATCGGCGGCGGGTTCCATCGCTACTCGGTGGACGGCGACTGGCGGGTGCCGCACTTCGAGAAGATGCTCTACGACCAGGCGCAGCTCGTGCTGGCGTATCTCGAGGCCGCCCAGGCGACCGGTGATCCCTTCTTCGC
>Ga0207701_10000713_pt1 | contig 34969 bp, 28 predicted proteins | sample KBSSwiSSwithPhiX_FD_184294 | JGI IMG/M metagenome (GOLD analysis project Ga0207701, IMG submission 184294) | Switchgrass rhizosphere bulk soil microbial communities from Kellogg Biological Station, Michigan, USA, with PhiX - S5 (SPAdes) (version 2) | ecosystem: Environmental > Terrestrial >... | reverse complement strand
GACGATGCGGTCGGCCACATGGAGAAAAATGCGGAAGGCAGGCTTGCCATTACGCGTGTGACTCTAAATCAGCGATTGAAGTTCTCCGGCGAAAAACAACCGACCAAGCAAGAGCTGGAAGAGATGAATCATGCCGCGCACGAGCAATGTTTTATTGCTAATTCGGTGAAGACCGAAGTCACGGTCGAAACGCAAACGTAAGTAACTCACGACGTCGGCGTTGTCTGCTGTCATGTCGAGCGGAGTCGAGAATCGAGCGGCTAGGGAAGCCGCGAGATAGACGGGAAGGCCGGAGGCTGAGCGAGGGGGACGAATGCGAATCACATCTCTGGATATCTCTGAAACAGTAAGAGATCCCTCGACTTCGCTCGGAATGACAGAAAGGTGCGATAATCTGTTTCATAAGAGATGAACCTCTCGTCCGACGCCCAACTCATGGAAAAAATCGTCAGCCTGTGCAAGCGGCGCGGTTTCATCTTCCAGTCGAGCGAAATTTACGGTGGATTGAACGGTGCCTGGGATTACGGGCCGCTCGGCGTCGAGTTAAAGCGTAATCTCAAGAATTACTGGTGGCATGTGACCGTGCATGAGCGGGATGACGTTGTCGGCATGGACGGCTCTATTTTGACGCACCCTGCGGTGCTGAAGGCATCCGGGCATGTCGAAGGATTTTCTGATCCGATGATCGATTGCCGGACTTGCAAAGCACATTTGCGTACTGACCAGGTTGTCGGGAAAAAAGGCGTTAAACAGTGTCCAAATTGTGGCGGTAAGGATTTGACTGCGCCGCGGCAGTTCAACTTGATGTTCGAGACGCATGTAGGTGCCGCGACGGAAGAAACGTCCATCGCCTATCTGCGTCCTGAAACAGCACAATCGATCTTCGTTCAATTTAAAAACATCCTCGAAGTATCGCGCAAGAAATTGCCATTCGGTATCGCGCAAATCGGCAAGGCTTTTCGCAATGAAATTAATCCGCGCAATTTCACGTTTCGCTCTCGCGAGTTCGAGCAAATGGAGCTCGAATATTTTTGCCGCGCGGAGCAGGGGATGGAATTGCTCGAATATTGGAAGGAAGAACGTCTGAGGTTTTACGAAAACATTGGGATTCCGCGCGGTAAACTTCACGTGTTGACAGTTCCCGACGAGGAGCGCGCCTTTTACTCGAAAGGGACCTACGATATTGAATACGATTTCCCGTTTGGGAGACAGGAACTCGAGGGTGTCGCCTATCGCACTGATTACGATTTGTCACAACATCAGAAGGCCAGCGGGAAGCCTCTGGAGTATTTTGATGAAGAAACGAGGCAACGATTTGTGCCGCACGTTGTCGAGCCGAGCGCCGGTGTTGATCGCACAGTCCTGGCATTGATCTGTGAGGCGTATTCGGAAGACCAGGCGCCAGATGAAAAAGGGAAGATGGAAACGCGGATCGTGTTGCGATTTCATCCGCGAATGGCGCCGATCAAATGCGCAGTTTTCCCGCTTTTGAAAAACAAAGAGCCGCTAGTCATGAAAGCAAAGGAGATTGTCAGTCTTTTGCGGCCGCACACGACCGTTTTCTATGATGAGAGCGGCGCCATTGGCCGGCGGTATCGGCGTCAGGATGAAATTGGCACCCCGTTCGGAGTGACCATTGATTTTGAAACGCTCGGAGAGAAGGATACCTCGCTCCGTGACACAGTGACGTTGCGCGATCGCGATTCGATGAAACAAGAACGCGTCGCAATTCAAGATCTTCCGGGAATCCTTCGCGACCGGCTGGCCTGATGGATCTCGCGCAATTCCGCGAATACTGTCTAAGCAAAGCCCGCGCAACTGAGAGCACGCCATTCGGGCCGGACGTTCTCGTGTTCAAAGTCGGGGGTAAGATGTTCGCATTGGCGGCTCTCGACGAAATGCCGGCCAGAGTGAACTTAAAATGCGATCCCGACTTGGCGCTTGAGCTGCGCGATCGTTACGAACAAGTCACGCCGGGTTATCACATGAACAAAAGACACTGGAACACGGTCGAGATTGAGAGCGGCGTTCCGGATGCCGAGGTGCGAAAAATGGTCGACGACTCCTACAACCTTGTGGCCAGGACTCTTCCGAAATCTACGGCAAAGGTTGCAGCTCGATCTCGCCGAAGCTCAACTGCAGTGCGTCGCGGGCGACGTTGAGGAAATTATCGGCCGCGTCCGTGAGGGCCACGTGGAGCTCGCCGCGGTTTGTCGGCGCCACGCGAAGTGACTGTCGATCCAATGTTTCTTCCACCGCGCGCGCGCAATTTTGTGCGGAATCGACGAGCGTGATTTGGCGTTTGACCGCTCGCGCGATCGCATTAGTGAGCAGTGGATAATGCGTACATCCAAGCACCAGGGTATCGATTTCATCAGCGAGCATCGGTTCGAGATAGCGCATGATTATTCGGTCCGTTACATCGTCGTTGAGCAGTCCTTCTTCGATTAACGGGACGAGCAACGGACAGGCGCGACTGCTTACGCGCACACCGTTGTCGGCTGCGCGCAACGCCTTTTCGTATGCACCGCTGCGAATCGTCGCACGGGTTCCAATTACGCCGATGTGCCGGTTGCGTGTCGCCTGCAATGCAGCTAGCGCTCCCGGCTCGATCACCCCGATCACGGGCACAGGAAATTTCTTTGTTAGCAACGGCAGCGCGACTGATGAGACCGTATTACACGCAACAACCAGCGCCTTCGCGTTTTTCCCCATCAGCATTCCCGCCAGTTCCACCGCATAGCGCTGAACGGTTTCCGGACTTTTCGGGCCGTAGGGAACACGAGCCGTGTCGCCGAGGTAAACAATGTTTTCATTTGGCAACAAATCGCGCAGTGCCTTCACCACAGTAAGGCCGCCGATACCAGAATCGAAAACGCCGATAGGGCGTAAATCACTCATGCAGCGGGAAGGTGGCGGTTAGCGCATCGCGATGCAAGCGGGTGCTAGGGCGCGCCTGCCGGGGACGCCGCTGATTTGCAAACGCGCTCCGGCTTTGGATGATTGATCGCAATGGCTGAGCTCTCGAAGAGATACGATCCAAGATTGGTCGAACCGAAATGGTATCGGCACTGGATGGAAAATGGTGATTTCGTGGCGGACGCGAATTCCTCAAAACCGGCGTTCTCGATTGTGATGCCGCCGCCGAATGTCACCGGTGTGCTTACGCTCGGTCACGTGCTCAACAACAGCATTCAAGACATTCTCGCCCGCCGTGCGCGGATGCGAGGCTTCGAAGTTCTCTGGCTGCCAGGGATGGATCACGCCGGCATCGGGACGCAGACCGCGGTGGAGAAATATCTGCGTCGAACCGAAAACAAAACGCGGCATGATCTCGGGAGAGAGGAATTCCTGCGGCGCGTGCTGGAGTGGCAGGATAAACACGGCGGCATTATCATCGACCAACTCAAACGGTTGGGCTGTTCCTGCGATTGGTCGCGCCAACGTTACACACTCGATGACGCTTACGTCGCAGCCGTCCAAAGGGTTTTTGTCGATCTTTATCGCAGAGGACTGATTTACCGCGGCCGGCGAATGATCAACTGGGACCCTGCCGCGCAAACGGCGGTCTCAGACGAAGAGGTGATTTCCAAGCCGCAGAAAGGGAATCTCTATTTTGTTCGCTATGAGATTGTGGAAGAGCCTGGTCGCTTCCTGGAGGTCGCAACTACTCGGCCGGAAACAATCATGGCCGACACTGCGATGGCTTTTCATCCAGGCGACAAGCGATACGCTGATCTGCTGGGCAAGCACGCGTGGCGTCCGCTGGCGCGTGAGAAGATTCCAATCATTGCCGACGAAGCAATCGATCCGGAATTCGGCACTGGCGTTTTGAAAGTCACTCCTGCGCACGACGCGCTGGATTTTGAGATCGGCCAACGCCATAACCTGCCGATTGTCGATGTGCTGCACCCTGACGGCCGCATCAATTGCCCTGCAGTTCCGGAGTTGGATGGGCTCGAGCGGTTCGAAGCGCGGGAAAAAGCTGGCGAGTTGTTGGGGGCGAGAGGAGCGCTCGCGAAAACGGAGCCGTACGAAAATAATGTCGGGTTCAGTGACCGAAGCGATGTGCCAATCGAGCCGCGCATCAGTGAACAGTGGTTCCTGCGATATCCAAAAACAAAGGAGGCCCTGGCTGTGGTGCGCGATCACTTGATCCGGTTTTTCCCCCCGCATTGGGAGAAGGTGTATGCGCAATGGCTGGAAAACATTCGCGATTGGTGCATCAGCCGACAGGTGTGGTGGGGACATCGGATACCGGCTTGGTACCGGAAAGAAAATTCCGAAATCTATGTCGGCGTTGAACCACCGGCTGGTGCTGAAAACTGGACGCAAGACCTCGATACCCTCGACACGTGGTTTTCATCGTGGTTGTGGGCTTATGAGACCATGGATGTTGAAACGCGGAAGAAGTTTTATCCGACGAGTGCTCTAGTGACCGCGCCGGATATCATTTTCTTTTGGGTGGCGCGCATGATCATTGCCGGGTTGGAGTTCAAGCCCGGGAAGTCGGACCGCGTAGAGGACAATATTGCTTTCCGCGATGTTTATTTTACAGGGCTCATTCGCGACAATCTCGGTCGCAAGATGTCGAAGTCGCTGGGTAACTCGCCCGATCCACTTGAATTGATCGACAAGTATGGCGCCGACGGTTTGCGGTTTGGGCTAATGCGCATCGCGCCCCGGGGCCAGGACATTCGTTTCGACGAAAAGCAAATTGAAGAAGGTCGAAACTTCGCAACCAAACTTTGGAATGTCGCTCGTTTTCGGCAGATGCATGGCCCAAGCGATGCCGCTCCAAGAATCGATAATCAAGCGCTATCGATTTACGCCTTGGAACTGCTTGCACGCTTGAACGAAACGATTGACGCCGTCGAAGCCGCTTATCGCGAATATCAGTTCAATACGGTCGCACAACGGCTTTATGACTTTGTCTGGAGCGATTATTGCGACTGGTTTGTTGAAGTCGCGAAGACCGAAATTTTCAGCGAAGACGAGGCCAAAAAGAAATCGGCGCTGGCAGTCATGGATTTTGTTCTTTCTGCAACGTTGCGATTGCTGCATCCCTTCATGCCGCACATTACCGAGGAGCTTTGGTCGTTACTGGGCCTTGGAAGCGATTCAATTCAATTCGCTGCGCTACCAGAAAAGATCGCGTTGAATGACGTTTCCGATGTTGCGGGCAAACGGGAACTTGTTTCGGCTATTTACGAAACAATACAGTTAGGACGAAACCTACGGGCCGAATCCAAACTGCCGTCAAACAGAAAGATACGTTTTATTTTACGCACCGATGAGAAATCAGTTCCCGATCACCTTTCGACGCTGAGCCGGCTATTGAATGCTGAGAAAGTGGAGCTCGACCCAAAATATCAAGCGCAGGCCGGAAACCCGGTCGCGGTTACACCCCTAGGCGAGATCTTTCTGACCGTTGCCGTGGCCGACAGAGCAGGGGAACAGCAGCGCCTCGATAAGGAAATTGCAAGAATCGAAACCGAGGCGCGCACGGCGGAGCAAAAATTGAAGAACAAATCCTTCGTCGATCGTGCTCCCGCGCCTGTCGTTGAGGAACATCGCCGGCGCTTGAAGGATTTCAGCGCGCAACTGGAGAAGCTGAAGCAGGCGCGCGAATGCCTGAATTAAAGATCACTTTCTGCTCGTTTATTCTGGCGCCGCGTTTTTGAAAGAATGCCTTTAACTCAGGCGTGTAGAAGGTGCCGTCGTATTCCTGATTGAGTTCGAGCCAAACCCGGCCGCGTGGCGTTAGATGTTTTGCCAGGTCGTCGAGAAAGAAGTCCCACTCCGGCACCTTCCAGAGATCCGGCATTTTGTGGTTGTTAAAGCAAATCATAAAGGCCGTAATGAGATCGAATTTTTGTCCAAAATCGGGCAAAGGCCGAAAAGCTTCAATTTGCTGGACTACGCGGCGAACGCCGAGCAAACGTGTAACCTCCCGAAACATGGACAAGCGGTCCATATCAAGGCCGAGTCCTGAGTGACCCAGCAATTGGGCGATGTAGAGAAAGTATCCTGCGCCGCAGCCAAGATCGAGGATGCGCTTGGGACGCGACAAATCGAGCTCGGTCTGGCGAATTCGCCTGATGTTGATTCCGATCCAACGGTCGAGATCGAGATATTTCGGCCAGTCTGCGCCGGGATCGGCCACCGCGTAACGCTTGCGAATCTGCGCGAAACCAACCGGATTGATCGTTTCAATGACCCGGTTTTTATTCAGCGGGAACCTGCCAGTTCGGAAAAGTCTGAGCGTATGTTTCCTCGCGCTGACCAGGCTCCGGCCATCTACAAGCTTCCGAATTTTATGTCGTAATTGCACCTGAAGAAAGATCACACCTTGTAGCGGAGCGCAACAACTTCAATTAAACTGCACACAGGAATGAACCTCTGGAAAAAACTGCTCTGGTTCGCGGTGGCCGCGATGGGAACGTGGGCGGTGGCGATGCTGGCTTTATGCCGCGGCGAGCACATCAGCGCGCTTTGGATCGTTGCCGCTGGATTTTGCGCATTATCCATCAGCTATCGTTTTTACAGTAAATGGCTGGCAGCAAAGGTGCTCGTTCTGAATGAAGAGCGCGCGACACCAGCAATCCTGCAAAACGACAACAAGGATTATGTGCCGACAAACCGCTGGATGGTTTTCGGACATCACTTTGCGGCAATCGCTGGTCCGGGACCCTTGGTTGGGCCGGTACTCGCGGCGCAGTTCGGTTTTCTGCCCGGTACTCTCTGGATTTTGATCGGAGCAACGCTCGGCGGCGGCGTTCACGATATGATTGTTCTTTTTGCCTCAATCCGGCGGGGCGGCAAAACGCTGGGTCAAATGGTAAGAGAAGAAATCGGGCGCGGCGTCGGCCTGCTCGCTATGGTTAGCGTCCTGGCGATCATGATTATTTTGCTGGCGGTCCTGGCACTTGTCGTAGTGCAAGCTCTCGGAGAGAGTCCCTGGGGCGTTTTCACCATTGCGACCACGATTCCAATCGCGCTGATCATGGGAATTGGATTACGTACAGGCAAAGTTAGCGTAATGGCAGTCACGATCTTTGGCCTGCTTGGTCTCGCGTTTGGCGTGTGGGGCGGCCAATTTCTTGGGCACTTTCCCGCGATTGAAAGCTGGTTTCGTCATGACCAGAAGTGGCTGGCGTGGGCCATCATGATTTATGGACTGGCGGCATCGATTCTGCCTGTTTGGATGCTGCTGACACCTCGCGATTACCTCAGCACATTTTTGAAGCTCGGAACCGTTGCCATGCTTGCGGCTGCTGTCGTTCTGATCAATCCGACATTGGAGATGCCGGCGATTACCAAATTCATCGACGGCAGCGGACTTGTCTTTGCGGGTCCTGTATTTCCGTTTGTATGCATCACGATCGCCTGCGGAGCAGTCTCGGGGTTTCATTCTCTAATTGCTTCCGGCACAACGCCGAAAATGATCAGACGCGAGTCGCGAATACGCAGTATCGGCTACGGCGCGATGGTGACCGAAATGATGGTTGCCCTGATGGCGATGATCGCAGCGTGTGTGCTTCAACCGGGAGAATATTTCGCCATTAACACAAAAGGTGCACCGACCGAGGTCGTCGCTAGAGTTTCCGCGGCTGGTTTTCCGGTAACGGAAGCGGAAATGCAGAAGCTCGCTGCAAACCTGGGCGAATCCACGATGTTTAACCGCGCCGGTGGAGCGCCGACTTTTGCCGTCGGCATGGCACACATGTTTTCGCGAGTCTCTAACAAGCCAACTGCGCTGGCGCTATGGTATCACTTTGCCATCATGTTCGAAGCCCTGTTTATCCTTACAACCATAGACGCCGGGACACGCGTGGGACGATTTCTGCTCCAGGATTTTCTCGGCAATCTCTGGCGCCCTCTGGGAAACACGCGTTCGTGGACCGCGAATTTTTTCTCCAGCGTTTTGCTCGTTGCTGCGTGGGGCTGGTTTTTGTATGAGGGCGTAATCGATCCCCTTGGCGGTATCAACTCGCTTTGGCCGCTGTTCGGACTGGCTAATCAATTGCTGTCGGTGGTCGCACTTTGTCTGGCCACGACCCTTTTGATCAAAATGCGAAAGGCTAAATACCTCTTTGTAACTCTGGTTCCACTTTGCTTCATGTGTGCGGTCACATTTTCGGCCGGCTATTTGAAAGTTTTCTCACCGGACCCACGGCTCGGTTTTTTGAGCGGCGCCCAATCGCTGTTGAGTCAGGCGGCGATTACAGATCCCGTGAAAGCGGCTAATTTGGCGCGACAGGCAACCATCTGGCGATTCGACGCTTTGGTAGCTGTTTTCTTCCTTGTCCTTGTGCTGCTGATCGTTCTGGGCTCAGCGTGGCAATGGTGGCACTTATTGCGCGGAACCAAGCGCGTTGTTTTGCACGAAAGCAAATTTGTGCCGCTAAGCGCCGTGACCTGACCGTTCTTAGTATAAATCTTCCCGCCGATGAGCAAGCGACTCTACCCGGCTCCGAACTGAGCGAACGAGGTCTTCAGACAAATCAGCCTGAATAAGTTCTTCACGATCCGCGGATGCAGATGCAACCGCGACTCCGCGAGGATCGATAATTGCCGAGCTGCCACAAAACCATAAGTCTCCGTCTTTCCCGACGCGATTCGATGCAATCACATAACTCTGGTTTTCGATCGCGCGCGCAAGGATAAGCGTACGGAAATGCTCAATACGCGGAAACGGCCACGCGGAAGAAACGATGAACGCACCTGCATTCTGTTCGATGGTCAGTTTTCTGTACATTTCCGGAAATCGGAGATCGTAGCAGATACTGAAGCCAAAGCGCAGATTGCCAATGGCAAAGCTTGAGAAAGCGTCGCCTGAAGCAAAACATCTTTCTTCTTCAACTGGCGTGACTGCATACAGATGAGTTTTTCGATATTTGGCCGCGATTTGGCCCTGTTGATCGACAAAGACCAGGGAATTGTAAATTGAAGTGCCGTCCCGTTCCGACACGCCGCACACAATCGCAATGGAAAGCTTCGCCGCGATTTCCTGAAGTCCTGGAACAAAACCACGGGTCCACGAATTGGCGTGCGCTTCGATTACGGACATCGAATAGCCCGTGTCGGTCATTTCCGGAAAAACAATCAACTCCGTGCCGGTGTCCCGTGCCTCGCGAGAAAAATTCCGAACTTTGAGCAGATTGGCTTTTGAATCGCCGAGCGAACAAGAAATCTGGGCGGCCGCAACTTTCATTCGATTTAAGGTGTTAGGTAGGACTATCCGTGGACTTTGACGATTGACAAAGCAACGCGGGGACGCGCTCCCACTCGGAAAGCGATCGCGAAAGCGGCAGCAGGTACCCGGAAGCTTTTGCACGAAGTGCTTTGGGAGCGCGACGCGCCTCCGCATCGCTTTCATTATCTCATGCGCAATATTGCGCAGAAATCGAAGAAGATGCCGTATCTCGAGCGCGATTTACAAACGCACTTGCTCAGCGTTCTTGGCCGGGATCCAACCGCGTAAGGTGTTCGGCAGTTCTGCGTAGATCCAATCTCCTCGGGTGCTCAAGATTTTGACTTCACTGCCAGGTGGCAACGCCAGGACGCTGTTTGCAGTGTCTGCGGTGGCAAGACGCGCCTGGACGTCCTTGCCGGTTACTATGGCCAAAGCACTTCCATTGCTCCCACGCTCCAGTGTAATTACAGCATAGATTGCACCCGCGCAGATCAGCAGGCAAAAGATCACTGCGGCAATCAACGTTGTCGATTTGCGGCGCCCAAAGATCAGCATGGCAATCGAAAACGCGGCGAGCCAAAAAGCGATTGCCGCTGCGATGCAGTACTGATTGACGCTCCCAAATTGCAAGTAGCGCTCTTGCCAGCTCTGCTGCAACTCAAGTGCGTGCGCCTCGTCCCGGGCGATCTGCAAATTGGCCGTGGCCTCCGGATGATGTCGCTCCAAGGCGAGCGCCCGCTCATAATTCAAGATCGCGCGCCCAAATTCGCCTGTCCTGAAATAAGCGTTGCCAAGATCGTAAAATAGATTTGCGCTCCATTGTCCTGCACGAACGAGCCCCTCGTAACCGGAGATCGCTTCCGTGAATTGACCCTGCGCATACTCCTCGTTTGCCTTCGTGAAGTCAGGGTTCGGCTGCGCAAGAGAAGACCCAGCCCACAACGCAAGAAACGCAATGCAACAGGTGAAAGCCTTCATTTCAAATTCTGAATCAGCTCGAGTACTTCGCGCTGGCTTTCAGGAGAAACTCGTCCGGGACCGTTGTGGGCTCCGCTGTATTGCCATTCGTCGCTTTGCTCGAATAGCCGGCGGAGCCGGTCGCGTGAATCGCTATTCAACTTGAAAGTGTCGGCCGCAGTTTCCACATCTACCATGTTTGGATCGATGCGGCGATTGCCCGACGCCAGAGCGGCTTTTACACGAACAACTCTGGATGCTTCAGCATAATATTCCCGAGGCGATACGTCGTTACGATGCAGCTTGTGCATCAGATCAGTCGCTTCATGTTGCAGCGCGGCGATACGTTGCGCTTCACGATTATCAATCCGCGCCCGGCGAATTTTCCAACCTGCAAATCCGATTAACGCCAAGAACGGAAACACCTGCGCTGCCCAGAAAACGTTCCGTGTATAAATCGAGGCAAAGGATTCGGCTGTCTGGGGTCGCTCGGTGAGTTGATAAAGAATGTCCTGCGGCTTGTTTGTATTCGGAACCGGCGACGTCGCGCGCGCTGCTGCTGTGGCCGGGGTCGCCGAAGCACCTGCACTCGATGCGACCGCTGCGCCTCCCTCCACATTGATCGGAATCGGATCGCTGTGCAGGGTCACATATTGTTCCTTCACCGGGTCGAAGTACGAAAACGCGAGCAGCGGGAGCCCTTGCTTCTTCTCGTTGGGCGAAAGCACCATTTCGAAAGTCTTGGTGCCACTGAGGCCCACCTCATCATCCTGCTTGAACTTGGATGACGGCGGATATTTGTGCCAGCCGCGCTCGTCTTCAATAGCTGGCGCGTTAACGCGGTCAAAGTTGCCGCGACCAGAAATTGTATTCGTCACTGTGATGGGATCGCCTACCTGCACGGTCTTGGGTTTTGCCTCAGTTGTCATTGTGAAATTTCCAATCGCTCCTGAAAAACTGGGCGGCGCATTTGGCGGCAACGGCTTTACCTCAAGTGCCACGGGCTCGCTCTTGATCTCCACCTCGCGGCGTTCGCCAAATTGACTGAACGGGTTCGAGAAGAACGGATCGGAGAATGGGTCATCCTGATCAAACAAGTCGAAAGGCGACCGGCCGCGCGTGCGTGGCGCGCTCTGCCTGCGGGGAATGACAACCTGGGCCTTCGCCTTGACCGGCCCGATTTCAAACTTGCCCGCTCGTGCCGCGGCGATTGCAGTTTTGTATGTTACCACTTCATAAATTCTGCCGCCGATCGTTTCAGTATTTTCGGCGGACTGCTGCAACTTCTGCGCCGTAAATCCTTGTCCCGTGATCTCCGGCGGCTCGACGAGTCGCGGGCGAACACGCGGATCAAATCCCATCCGGATCTGAACAGGAACAATCTCGCCCACGTACGCGGTCTTGCTTGGTACGATCAACTCGGCAAAAACCAGATTATTTGCGCCGGCTGCCTGTGTATCGCGGCCAGACCGAGCGCCCGACGAACGGCCCGACGAATCCGCGATGTTTAAGGTCAACGCCGGGGTGCGCAGCGAATTGTTTCCGACGCGAATGGTTTGAGGAGGGATGGTGAATCTTCCCGCTCTCAACGGCATCACAGTATAGTCGTATACCACACTGGAGGTTAGGTTGAGATTGTTCATCTCAATGCGTTGTGACGTTCCTGTTCGCCGAATTTCGAGACCGTCCACCATGATCTCCTCCGGCGCGTCTGCGGCACGTACTCCAGTGACTCGAATTTCCAGTCGCACCGTTTCGCCCAGCGCAGCTTCGGAGCTATTCAAAACCGCTGTCACGCTTGGCGAATCGGCATGCGCTAATTGCGCACCCGCGATCATACCAAAAACAGCAATAACAATTCGTCGCGACGTCGACATGACAAATTTTTCCCTACCAGTCCTTATAGACATGGCGCGTTGCTCTGCGTTCATCAAGTTGAACCCGCGCCTCCTCACCTTTCATCGATTCCAAAAGCGCTTCGGCCTGACGTTGGCTCATCTGGCCTTCTTTTTCCGATTCGGCTTCAGCGACCTGCGCGTTCTTATCAGGCGGCTTCTGTGATTTGTCTTCGCCGGATCCTTTCACTTCGCCGGCGAACTTCTTGGATTCCCCTGGAGTCGGGGAAGGCATCCCATTTTCCCCTTCGCCCTCTCCCGGTGATGGCGAGGGCGATTCATTTTGTCCTTCGCCAGGGCTCGGCGATTCTTGGCCTCGCTGTTCGCCTGGTGACGGTGACGGTTGTTGGCCTTGTTGCTTGTCCGCGCCCGGAGACGGGGAAGGGGTCTCACCAGGCTTTTGTTGCTGCTGGCTTTTTTGCGGGTCGTTCTTTGCCTGTTGGTCTTTCTGATTCCCTGACTGACCTTGTGTCTGCTGATCTTGTGATTGCTTTTGATCTTTCTGCTGCTGGCCCTGGCCTTGTTGCTGCTGTTGGTTCTCTTGTTGTTGCTCTTTTTCTTTTTGTTGCTGGTTCTGTTGATTCTGTTGGTTCTGTTGTTGCTGTTTGTCTTGTTTATCTTGTTTGTTCTGTTTGTTCTGATCGTTCTTTTGCTGCGGCGACGGGGAAGGGGAGGGCTGATCTTGTTTCTTGTTTTTTAGTTCTTCGATTTTCTTCTTTACGTAATCGTAGTTGTCTTTCGCCTCTTTATTTTCCGGGTCGAGCTTCAGAGTTTGTTCATAGTGATCGAGAGCATTTGTCCAGTCGCTGAGCTTTTTGTCGTCACTCTGTTGTGCTTCGCCGCGCTGATAAAGCGTGTTCCCCAGGTTATAATGCCCTTTGCTTTGCAGACCGATATCCCGCGAGAGCAGTGCCTGGCTAAATGATTCCATCGCCTTGTTGTAATCTTTGAGTTTGTAAGCAGCTGCGCCTGAATCGAACTGGAGCTTGTCCTCAGCTCGCGATTCCGGATGCGTCTTCAAGGTCTGTTGGAACTGGCCGTAGGCGTCTTCGAACTTCCCGCTGCGATACGCGTCGAGGCCCGGCACGGTGGCAAATACCGATGAAGATAGGACCATCATGACAAGTGCGACAGTCGCTGTGGCCCCGGCAGTCGCGCCGGCAACGCCTTGCGCCGCCTTACGAACAGGGGCAACAGCAGAAGCTCTCTCTCTCGCTCGTTTGCGTTCCGGGATCAAGATCGACAAGGCGAGAGCCATTAGCGCAGCGCCCAGCGGCCACTCGTAACGTTCAATCGGCCGACGCGACAAACGTACGTCCATTTCGGCAGCCTGCATTTTTGCCAAGCCTTCATTCTGAATTTGCTGCATCGAGCGGGGGCCGTTTTCCAAATGAAGATAAAATCCGCCAGTAGCCTGCGCGATTTCGCGCAAACGTTTATCATCCAGCTTCGATTTGACGACCTGGCCGGACGAATCTTTGACGAAGCTGGTTTGACCATCGTCGCCTGTGACCGGAATCAGCGAGCCCTGTGGCGTTCCCACGCCCACAGTGAAAATTCGAACACCTGCGTCAGCCGCTTCTTTTGCCGTTTTCACGGCATCGCCGCTCAATTCCTCGCCATCGGTGAAGACAACCAGCGCGCGATTTCCCATCGCGCTCTTACCGAAACTCTGCGTGGCAAGCGTGATTGCGCTGGAGATATTGGTGCCGCCTTCGGGAATCGTCTTGGTATCCAAATCGCTCAGAGCCTCCACGACGGCATCGTAATCAATCGTCAGAGGGGCCTGCAAAAATGCGCGACCGGCAAAAGCAATCAGCCCGACACGATCGCCCTGCAATTGACCGATTAAATCCTGAATCGCGAGCTTGACGCGATCGAGTCGGTTCGGTTGAACGTCATTGGATAGCATGCTGCGCGATGTGTCCACCGCGATGAGCAAATCAAGGCCCTTACGTTTTACATCTTCAAACGTGTAACCCCAGCGCGGCTGGGCCAGACTGACAATGGCCAAAGCGAGGCCGAGCAGCTGCAGCGCAAATCTTATCATCCGCCGGGGCCGATTCACCGTTCCAGCAAGCTGGGGCAGCAGCCGTGCCGAGACGAACTCCTGCAATCGTTTGAGCCCGCGCTGTTCTGAGCGAACAAATAACGCGATCAGAAGCGGGATCAGAAGCAATCCCCAAAGCCATTGTGACACGCCGAAAGTCATGTGTTCGTTAAATCGCTAAATCGTTGAATAGAAGACGCTCACGGCAACTTTTTCCATACGGTCTGTGATAAGATCAATTGAGCGAGCAGAAGCCCACAACCGCTCATCAGGCACAACGGAAACAAGTCCCGGTATTGTTGATATTTTTTCACGCTAACTGTCGATTTCTCCAGTTTGTCTATGTCGTTGTAAATTTGCTCCAGCGATTGCGTGTCGGTCGCTCGGAAGAATTTGCCATCCGCAATTTTAGCCACTTCTCTTAGACCGGCTTCGTTAAATTCCACACGCTGGTTTTCGTAAAGAATATTACCCAGAGCGTCGGTCAACGGACCCCTGGCGGTGAAGATGGGCGCCGGGGCGACGCCATTAATTCCAGCGCCGATCGCGTAGAGGTGAATCTTTAACGCTTTGACTGCCTCGGCCGCAGTGTTCGGTGGAATTTTACCGGCGTTATTTTCTCCGTCGGTTAAGAGGACGAGCACGTGACTCTTTGAACGTTTGTCGTTCAACCGGTTGGCCGCTGCTGCCATGGCTGACCCGATGGCAGTGCCATCTTCGACTAGCCCGATCCGCACGCGATCCAGGTTTTGCAAAAGCCAATCGTGATCCAGTGTCATTGGACTAACGACATACGGACGACCTGCGAATGCGATGATGCCGATTCGATCGTTTGGCCGGCCTTCTATGAATTTTCGTGTCACTTCGCGAATGGCATCGACACGCGTCGCTTCCTGTCCGCCGATCGCAAAATCCTTGGTCAACATCGATCCGGATACGTCCAGCGCGAGAATAATGTCGATTCCGCTGGCTTCGATCTGAGTAAGACTTTTGCCCAGTTGCGGACGCGCGAGCGCGACTACGAAGATCGCAATCGAAGCCAGCAATAGTGATCGCAGAATTTTCCCTGCACGCGCGGCGCTTTGTTTTCCGATCGCCCGAAGGCTTGCTGTGGATGAAAAAGTCAGCGCAGCGGCTGGGCCTCGTTTTCCACGCAAATACGCGAGCAATGGAACTGCCAGGAGCAGTAGGAGCAGCCACGGATGCGCGAAGGTCAACGCACTGTTTCCTGTGAACCAATCAAACATGGTTGACCTCCTTTCACAAAACGGATCGCTTCTTCCAGTAACAGTTCGCTATCCGACGTTGTTGCCTCGTACCGTGCAAACTTGATCAGGTCGCAGCGGTTTAAGAAATCTTCGAGCAGCGACTTTTCGTCCTCCGAGAACGGTGACGAACCTCTCAGTCCATTCAGAAACTCGACGGAGGTTTGCCGGGTAACGGGTAACCCAAACTGTTCTGTTACGTAACGCCTGAGAATGTCGGACACGCGAATGCTGAAGCGATATGGATCAATCGCTGTGATCTGCGTCAGTATTTGGTCGAGCAACGCCAGTGCGCGCTCACGTGGCGGTTGCGGCGGGGCTGGGCGCCGAAAAGATTTCGCAACAAACCATATGATGAGACCGATAACCGTGAGCGCGACAAACACTCCGAGAAAAATTAACCACGGCGAGATCAGCGAATAATCGATCGGCGGCGCAATATCGTGGAACTCTTCAGCAGCCAGAATTGATATTGGCAAAAGCGCTGTCATTCCGAGCGAAGTCGAGAAAGCCCGTAGAGTTACCCACTGGTTGATCCGCGGGATCCTTCGACTGTGCTGCGCTCCGCTCAGGTTAACCATGCCTTCACCACCTCATCGAACACCAAGCCGGCGCCCGCGTTGTTTAAAAAAGGACCGCAATTGCGGAAGATAATCTTTGCCAGTTTGCAGGGCGATCGCGTCGATATTGTTCCGTCGCAGCACCCGCGTAAGTTCCTGCTCGCGTTCGTCCACGAGACCGCTAAAACGCGCTCGCGTCGTGCGGTCGGCCGTGTTGATTTCAATTTGATCGCCGGTCTCGGCGTCTTCCAGCGTAATGATGCCGATGTTTGGCAACACCCTTTCTCGTTCATCGTGAATGTGGATCGCCACGAAATCGTGCCGCCGTCCACTTACCGCCAGCGATCGCGAAAAATCGGGGGCCTGAAAATCCGAAATGAAGAAAACAACGGCGCGTCGCGTGACGATTTTATTCAAATAGTCGAGTGCCAGTGCCGGATCCGTGCCGCGTCCCTTTGGTTCGAAAAACAGGATCTCTCGGATGAGTCGCAGCGTGTGAGAGCGGCCTTTCTTCGGGGGGATAAAAAGTTCAACGCGATCGGTGAAGAGAATGAGCCCGACCTTGTCATTATTCCTAGTCGCGCTGAAAGCGAGCAAGCACGCGACTTCCGCGGCCAATTCCCGTTTTGATTGCGTGGTGCTCCCGAAATTTCCAGACGCGCTGACATCCACCACCAGCATCACCGTCAGTTCGCGTTCTTCCGTAAATTTTTTCACGAACGCGTTGCCCATTCGCGCAGTGACATTCCAGTCAATCGCGCGAATTTCGTCGCCTGGTTGGTACTCGCGAACGTCCTCAAAATTCATTCCGCGCCCTTTGAAAACGCTATGGTAATCGCCGGCGAACGCGGTCTCGACCAGGCCGCGGGTTTTGATCTCGAGAGTTCGAATCTTTTTAAGGATCTCGGCGGGGTCCATACGTGATCGGTGATCAGTGATCCGTGAACGGGGAATCGCCTTCCTCGCGCACGACATCGCGGTAATCGGTTGCGGGCGCGTGTTTACAAAAATCGTCGGCGCGATCGATCATCCGTGAAAGCATCCCAGCGATCGCATCGTATCGCCCATCTAGGTCCTCGAACGCCTGTCTTGATAGATATCCACTGTCGAGCGCATCATCTAGCCAGGACTGCGATTCATAGGCTTCTCCAAGAGCTTCATCGATCTTGTTCACAAATGCTGCTTTGTATCGCCGACGAGCCCACCCTTCAGCGATCATCGCTTTGATTGCGCGAGAACTTCTTCGGATCTGATCTATGAGCGAATATCGCTCTTCAAGCGGGAAGCCCTTCGAGAGTTCAAAAACCGATCGCGATGCTTCTCGCGCGGTTTGATATACTCTCAGATCTCGAAACGACTTTGCAGGCTCCATCTCTGATCACTGTTCACCGGTCACTGATCACTTCGACCGGATCACGGCACCGGCAATCCCGCAAAAATTCGCTCGATAATGGTCTCGCTGGTGACCGCTTCTGCCTCCGCTTCGTAGCTGACGATGATGCGATGCCGCAGTACGTCCGGGCCGATACTCTTCACATCTTGTGGCGTGACATAGCCACGGCCGTTCAGAAACGCGTGGGCCCGGGCTCCGAGCGCCAGATAAATCGTCGCGCGAGGTGAAGCCCCGTAACGAATAAGGCCTTCGAGTCGCAAGTTGTAGGTCTCGGGCTGGCGCGTCGCCCAGACGACATCGACGATGTAATCCTTTACGCGGTCGTCGATGTAAATGCTGTTGACCACGTTGCGTGCAGCGATGATTTGCTTCGGATCAACCACTGGATCAACTCGCAAATCGGGTGTCGAAGTCGCCATCAAGTCGAGAATGTTTCGCTCCTCGGATTTTTGCGGATACCCAATGTTCAATTTGAACATGAAACGGTCGAGCTGTGCTTCCGGCAGTTGATACGTCCCTTCCTGTTCAATCGGATTCTGGGTGGCTAAAACAAGAAATGGATCGGAGAGGGGATAGGTTTGGTCGCCGATGGTGACCTGCCGCTCCTGCATCGCCTCAAGCAACGCGCTTTGTACTTTGGCCGGTGCGCGATTGATTTCATCGGCCAGGATTAGATTTGAAAAGATCGGGCCGAGCTTGGTGGTAAACTCTCCTGTCCGTGGATTGTAAATAAGGGTGCCGACTAGATCAGCGGGCAAAAGATCGGGGGTAAATTGCAATCTTTGGAAACCGGTCTGGATGCAAGCGGCCATTGTTTTCACTGTGAGCGTTTTGGCCAGACCGGGAACCCCCTCGAGCAGGAGATGACCATTCGCGAGGAGGCCGAGCAGCAGTCGATCCACCAAATATTTCTGGCCTATCACAACGTGACCGACTTGCTGGCGGAGTCCCGGAATCCATTGGCCCAGCTCCCGAACTTCCTGTGTAATTTCCTGCGTAGATTTCATACGGTCTGGTCAGACACGCACCCTAGGGAGAATGTTCGATCAAACGTGCCGCAACTTGCTGACTTTCTGCTCATTTCGCTCGCGAATCCACTGCTTCTTACCGGTCCGCGCGGGCGAGCGCAGAGCCAGAATGATGCTAAACGTTAGATCGCAATGTTCGTTCTGAAGCCGTGGCATCGAGCAATTTGGGTCACCGCATTTGCGGTGCTCGCAATGTCCGTTCTGGCATGGATCGCATGGACCGATTCGGCAATCAATTTTTTGACGCCCGATAGACGGGCGGAGTGGATAGTTTTCCCTACGGCGGTTGGCGCGCGCGCGCATTGGTTTGCCAGCCTCGACGCAACGTTCCGGCGCGAGTTTCCTTTAACGGACCGGCCAGCGGCGGCACCTTTGCGTGTCCGTGCAATGCGGCGCGCGGAAGTCAAGATTAACGGCACCCCGATTCGCTTTCAACCGAGCAGCAATTGGAAGCAGATGATGAGCAGCGATGTCGCCGGGCAATTACGCGCCGGCAAGAACGTGATCGAAGCACGTGTCTTTAACCACAACGGGCCTCCAGCGCTCTGGCTCACTTTGACTGCGGATCAACTAAGCTTGCGCAGCAATGGAAGTTGGGAAGCGTCGTTTGCCGGGTCTTCATGGCGCCATGCCGCATTGGCTGCGGTGGCAAAGACTCCCAAGCCCGGCAATTCGATCGCAGGCGGTGAAAGCACGTTTGATGCGACGAAAAGAATTTGGCCCTTCTGGGTGGCTCTTATTGCAATCGCTTCGGTAGCCCTCCTTATATCCAACCTCAGTTTTAAGAATTCAACAGCGCGATGGCCGGAAAAACCCCTGCTGCTCGTCATTGCCGGCCTTTGGTTGCTCTTGTTCTGGAATAATGCGCGATTGTTACCGTTCCACGCCGGCTTCGATTCGACGGAACACCTCAAATATATCACCTACATCCAGGAACACCGGGCGTTGCCGTCGCCGACCGAAGGCTGGGAAATGTATCAGCCGCCCCTCTACTATGTGATCGCCGCCGCAACCCTTTCACTGTGCCATCTCTCGGCAGATGATCAGATGTCGATATTCGTGCTGCGCGGGATCGGAGCACTTTTCGGCATCGCGCAGTTCGTGCTGATTTTTTTCAGTCTGCGGCTTTTGCTTCCCATTCGAGCGGTGTTGATCGGGCTTTTGCTGGCAGCGTTCCTGCCGATGAATTTGTACATGGCCCACTATGTAACGAACGAAACGCTGGCAGCCGCTCTTGCCACCACAGCGGTGTACCTATGTTTGCGACTCCTGAGGAGCGACACGCCGCATGCATCGCAATTTGCCTGGCTCGGATTGGCGCTTGGGGCAGCAATGCTGGCGAAAGCGACCGGCGTTTTGGTGCTTCCAGTCATAATCGTGGCAATTGGAGGCAAGCTCGTTTGCGGGCCAGCGCCACTAGCAAACTCCCTGCGCAACCTCGGATTACTACTCGCGATTTGTTTCGCTGTGTGCGGCTGGCATTATGTGCGTATCTGGCTGAAATTCGGCACGCCGCTGCTCGGCAACTGGGACATAATGAGCGGATTCACATGGTGGCAGGATCCCGGTTATCATACTGTCACTGATTACCTCCGTTTCGGCCGATCGTTAGTGCACCCATTCTTCAGCGGTTTCTTCGGATTTGCCGACGGAATCTATTCAACGCTCTGGGGCGATGCGTTATGCGGAGGCGCCTCCAGCTTGACCCTCGCCTGGAACGAACAGGCGATGGTGGCCGGTTATTTGTGGGCACTGATTCCCACCGCGTTGATTTTTACCGGTGCGGTCGTCGCAATCATTCGGTTCATTCGGAAGCCGTCCAGCGAATTGTTCGTATTACTTGGTTTTTGCGCCGTGCTGATACTCGGCCTGATCTTCATGACGCTAAAAGTTCCCTCCTATGCGCAAGCCAAAGCATTCTACGGGTTGTCGGCTCTCATGCCGCTCTGTTTCTTCGGCGCTTTGGGTTGGGAGACGCTTACAGGTGGGCGCGCACGTTTGCGGTTCGTTCTCGGCGTAGCCATCCTGGTTTGGGCGATGATCAGTTTCGCCACGTACTGGATTGCGCCTTCGGTCTCGCAGCATCTGTATGCCGCCAAGGCTTTCGGTGTTGAAGGCAAGATCGACCACGCAAGTGCCGAAGCAGCGAGGGCTGTGGAATCCGATCCCTCGAACATAGCCGCGCGAGGGTTCCACGCTTTGAGCTTGAGCCAGCTAGGCCAGGACGAGGAAGCCATTCAAGAGGCCGAACGGGCGGTTGAACTGAATCCAGATGATTCTGCCGCCCACTTGGATCTTGCCATCTCGACAAAGCGGAACAACCCAGAACGCGCCAACGCGGAAGCTCGCCTCGCCATCGAGCTCGGACCGGAGAATTCTTCGGCCTACCAATTCCTGATAAGTTGCCTTTTGGAAGAGCACGGCTACACCCAGGCTGCCAATGTGGGGCGGGAATGGCTGACTGTGTCTCCATATGATGTGTCTGCTCATTCCGCTCTAGGTGCGGCCTTAGCGCAGAACAATGATCTTACGTCAGCCGCGCTGCACCTCGGCTACGTGATGATGTTGCGACCGGGAGTTGATCAAGCTCATGCGCAACTGCGCCAGGTTTTGCTGGCGCTGGCAAAGGAGCCGGATGGCTTGCCGCGACTCCGCGAGATCGCGGCAAATGCCCCGGACTCACCACGAATGCTGGACGAACTGGCGTGGTTACTCGCGACATACCCTGATTCGAAATCGCGCGATGGAACCGAAGCAGTTCGCCTGGCCGAGCATGCTTGCGATCTGACCGAGCGTCGAATTCCGGCTCTTCTTGATACATTGGCTGCGGCTTACGCTGAGACTGAAGATTTTCCCCGAGCCATCAGCGCTGCCGAAGAAGCGCTTAACCGCGCCCGTTCCTCGGGGGACAACGACGCCGTGAAACTGAGTGAAAGTATTCTTGTCTCACTTCGTGACAATCTTCCCTATCGCCAGGAGCCGGAGTAACAGTTTATTTCGCTCGTAGGCGTGATGCTGCCGTCGCACTCTGCGCACGCGGACGCAGCGTCAGAATGATCGGCAACCCGGGAAAAGGTTGCGCGTCGCGAATGCGAGATTCGAGGTAGCGCTTGTACGTTTGGCTCAACAGACGTGGATCATTCACGAAAAGCACGATTTCCGGAGGCTGCAGCTGTTGATCCTCTTCCCCTTTCGATTGAGCAGCATAAAACAGTTTGAGGCGCCGCGCCCTTATGGTCGGTGGCGGGTTGGCTTCAAATGCCTGCCGCAATAATCGGTTTAGAACTCCGGTGCCGACACGCTGCCGCGCTGCACGTTGGACCTTTTCGATCAATGCAAACAATTTGCTAACATGTTCTTCAGTTAACGACGACGTAATCAATACCGGGGCATAATCCAGAAAGAAAATCCGCTCGCGTGCGGTCGCCACCAGTCTGGCGATGGCCTCCTTTTGATTGCGCTTTGGTTTAACCAGGTCCCACTTATTTAGAACGACGATCGCCGGTTTCCGCGCGGCCTGAATCAAACCGGCGATTCGTTTGTCCTGCGCGGTTATACCATCTGTGAGATCGACAGTAACAATGCAAAGGTCAGCCCGGCGGATGCTTCGTTCCGCGCGCATGACACTGAAAACTTCAGCCGAAGTTGACTGTTTACCACGCCGACGGATTCCCGCTGTATCGATGAAAACGAAATTGCGGCCGTCGCGTTGGTAAAGAATATCGATGGCATCACGCGTGGTTCCTGCCAGTTCACTTACAATGGCGCGTTCGCTGCGCACGATGGAATTGATGAGGGAAGATTTTCCGACATTGGGTCGGCCAAGAATCGCGATCGCAAGTGAATCGTGAATTGCGCTTTGTGAATCGCCAGTGGGCGAGGGGAGAAATCGATCGATTGCGTCTAACAAGTCTGAGATGCCGCGACTATGTTCTGCGCTGATTGCTATACTCGATTTGAAGCCCAACGAATCGAACTCCGCCGCAAGGGCCTCATGTTTTTCACTGTCGATCTTGTTGATGACCAGGACCACCGGCTTTTGAGATTTGCGCAGGAAACGCGCGAGCTCTTCATCGATCGGAGACAAGCCTTCCTTGGCGTCGACGACGAAAAGCAAAAGATCACTCTCGCGCAACGCTTCCTCGGCGGCGCGGCGCACCTGCCCGGTCAGTTCCGCTTCACCCGCGCCAAAAATCCCCCCGGTATCCCAAAGAACAAAAGACTGTGTGCCACTCGCGCAAACCGCGGAAATCCTGTCGCGCGTAATTCCGGGCTGATCGTGGACGATGGCAATTTTGCGCCTAATCAGACGATTAAACAGCGCGGACTTGCCCACATTCGGCCGGCCAACAATTGCGACGTTCGGCATATTCGTTAGGCCGTTCATCGCTTTGAGAACTCTATGTTAACTCCGCTGCGGATGCGCATGGCCTTCCGCCTGCAGCTGGCGCACGCCATCTGTCACGTAGACGATTCCTGAAATCAGTGTAAACACGCCGGCTGCAGCTACCACGTAGAGCAGGGGAATAAATCGAAGCTGCAGCATCACCCATCCAATGGCGATCATCTGCAGGACGGTCGCCACTTTTCCAGTCCACTTTGGCTTCACATGTACTTTGCCGTTCAGCAAATACAGGATCATCGTGCCCACGAGAATCACGATATCACGCGAGATCACAAGAACCGGGAACCAGGCGGGAAAACTTCCGTATTCAGGATCGGATTGACTCCAGTTACTGATACTCAATGTGATGATGCCGCTCAAAAGCAAACCTTTGTCCGCAATTGGGTCGAGATACACTCCCAGCGTGCTGCGTTGGTTGTATCGCCGCGCAACATAGCCGTCCAGGCCATCGCTTACGGCAGCGAGAATAAAAATGCTGATCGCCGTGAACCGCTGCCACTCCAGCGGATCGCCGCGTTTGATGCTCTCGCCATAATAGATCGCCATCGTCACAAAAGCCGGAATCATCAGGATCCGGACAACGGTGATCTTGTTGGCCGTAGTCATTCGAGGAATGTAACGCAAGCGTCATGCTTGCGATCAAACAAATTCGGAGACCGGAAGTACACCAGGCCTGTAGGCGTTAGGTCCTAATGGTGTCCGTCTTGGCTGCAGGGATCTTAAATCCTTCGATCTGTTTCTTGATTTCGTTTGCGAAGCTGGCGGCGCCGGCCCCGTTTACGACGCGATGATCGAAGGTAAGCGAAAGCGTAATGACCTCCGCGCTTTCGTTTTTCTTTCCGTTTGGAATCAACTCTCGATGAGCGGTGCCGACGAATAACGTTCCAACTGACGGCGGAACAACGATAGGCGCGCCGGCCTTTACCCCGAATGCGCCCAGACTGGTAATCACAACCGGGGCGTTCATCGCATCAACACGGCCGCCGCGAGTAGCATCGACTGTTTCGTTGTAAGTCTTTACGAATTCGGGCCAGTTCTTCTTATTCGCGTCAACAATCACGGCGGTCGCGAGGCGATCGCCTTCCAGCGCTACTGCAATACCGAGATCGAAATTTTCATTCTCAACGATCCGGTCGTCTTCCAAAATGAGGCGACGGAAAGGTGGATGTTCTTCCATGGCTCGCACCACAGCCCACGCAATCATCATCGAAGGAGAAGGGGCGTGTTTCCCATTTTTCGTTTTTGCTGCATCGCGCGCGTTGCGAATTGCATCCCATCGCGTGTCGATCTGCAAGTTGGCGGGGATCACGTGAAGTAGCTTGCGTGTGATTGTCGGTGCCAGCGCAGGTTCGATTTTGCCGTAGCGGCGCCTTTCCTCAGGCGCAATTTCTGGTCGTTTGCGGCTGGGGACAGCCCCCTCTACAGCCCCTGAAGATTCTTCACCTGCTTCTTCAAACTGGTCGGCGGTCAGGATCGTGCCAAGCTCCTGACCAATCTCGACGGTGTCGCCTATTTTTGTTTTCCATTCACCCATGACACCGGCAAACGACGACTGAATGGGATAAACGGCTTTATCGGTCTCGACTTCGCAGAGCTCATCGTCGAGCGCGATGGTGTCGCCGGGATTTTTCAAGAGCGAAACAACTTTTGCATTCCGAATGCCTTCACCCATAACCGGGACGGTGATGGTTTGTATCCGTTCCCTGCCGGTTTTTGCTGCAGTCCGGGGCGCTGACCCCGGCGGGACGAGTGCTGGCTCTGCAATCGGGGTGCCGCGGTCAGTGCCCGCGGCTACAGCAACGCGTTCCTGTCTGGTCTGGACTGACCGGTGAATTGCGGAGACGATCCGCTCCACATCTGGCAACGCCGCGTACTCATAGATCGGATTATAGCCGATCATAACGTTTGCCTTACTGACCAGAATTGGCGGGCTGATCATTCCATTCCAGAGATCGGGAACGCTCGCGATGTGAGAAATCATCATCTGCCCAACGCTGCAATTTTCGGTGTCCTCCTGAACGACCACCAGCCGGTGAGTTTTGCGCACCGATTCCTCGATTGCGGCTTTGTCCCACGGAACAATCGAACGCAGATCAACTAGTTCGACGCTGATTTCATTGTCGATCTTCTGTAACGCTTCGAAAGATTTCTCCACTGTGTTACCCCACGCAACAAGAGTGACATCAGAGCCATCACACAACTTATGCGCCTCGCCCAACGGAACCGCGCGAATGGGCTCCAAGTATTCGTGCTCCGCCCAAAGCAGATGTTTGGGTATCAAAAAGATAACGGGATCTTCACCGTGCATCGCGGACCAGAGCAATCCAGCAGCATCAGCCGGCGAGCTTGGGATTACAATGTTCAGCCCGGGATAATGAGCGAGCGTTGCTTCGTTTGCCTGGCTGTGCCACAAGCTTCCGCCGGGCAGGTAAGCCCCATAGGGCGCATAAAACACCGCCGGGCATTTCCAATTGCCGAACGATCGCCAACGCAAATTCGAGATGTTTGTGACGAGCTGATTGAACCCCGGATAAATGAAATCAATAAACTGCAATTCGAAGACGGGACGTTTGCCGTACGCCGCTAGACCGCACGCGACACCGAGAATCGTCGATTCAGCAAGAGGCGAATTGAACACCTGTTTCGGAAACTCGGTTGAAAGCCTTTGAGTGAGACGAAACACGCCGCCTTTCGGGTCTTCAATATCTTCACCAAAGATCACGCGTCGCGGATCTTCCTCCAAGCCGACCCGCAACGTCTTATTCACTGTGTCGCCGATGCGATATTTCCCGGGCGGGAGAACCTCCTTGCTAAGCTTTGCAGGCGATTTGCCAACATTAGCAAGTAACTCGTCAGGCGAAGGATCCTCGGCCTTTTCTGCGTCGGCATACTCGCGGCGAATGCGCTCTTTAACTTCATTATCGAGCTTTACGAATTCCTCGGCAGTGATCACGCTTTCCTGAATCAGGTGATCTTTCCAGTATTTGAGCGGATCGGATTTTTCCAGCGCCTGTAACTCCTCGGTGCTGCGATATAATTTCTGATCATCAGAGCTGGTGTGACTGGAAAGACGCTCCATTCGGATCCAAAAAAAGAACGGTCCGCCTCCTGCGCGAATTTTGTCGAACGCCTCTGCCGTCGCGTCGTAAATCTGCTGCACGTTTTGTCCTTCGATGTGAAGCCAGTCGTCAGGTTCAAGAACATTGAGCGCGAGCGGATTATTCTTCCGCGTCGGCATGCTGATACCGTAACCGTTATCTTCGACGAAGAAGAGCATGGGAAGCTTTCTCTCCTTGGCGAAACAGAGCGCCTCAAAAAAATCTCCCTGGCGCGTCGCAGCATCACCGATCGTCGTGACAACGAGATTCTTTTTGCCGTCCAGCTGAATGCCCCAGGCGATGCCACAGGCGGGGAGCAACTGCGAACCGGTGGGCGTCGGCACGCTCCAGATGTGCAACTCCGCATTGCTGTAGTGCGAGGGCATTTGCCGGCCGCCGCTCCCGGTGTTGCGCTTCGCAAAATATTCCAGGCCGAGCTGGCGCGTTGTCATTCCGCGCCCAAGAACAAGACCGCGGTCGCGATAATACGAAACGATGTAATCGTCCGGTTCCATCTGGACCGAGACCGCGGCAAGTGCCTCGTGGCCCATTCCGGAAACATGAAAATGACCCTTGCCCTGACGATTCAGATTCTGCTCGCGCAGGTCCGCATGCCGACTCTCCAGGATTATGGTCAAGAGTCGCAGTTTATCTTCTTTGCTCAGCGAAGGCATAACGGCATGATCTTACACGGCAGTTACAGATCGACAATCACACGAATTTGTTTCAAATAGAAAATGCACGCCGAAACGGCAACATCAAAATTGGGAGTGATCGCGCGTTACCGGGAGTACCTTCCGGTTGCTGAATCGACGCCGATTGTTTCCCTGGGAGAGGGGACTACGCCGCTGGTGTTTTGCCCACGGTTGAGCGAACGCGTCGGCCGCGCGGTTTTCGTCAAAAACGAAGGAATAAATCCAACGGGCTCCTTCAAGGATCGCGGCATGACCGTCGCTGTATCGAAAGCAATGGAGCGCGACGCAAAAGCTCTCATTTGCGCTTCAACAGGAAACACGTCGGCTTCGGCGGCAGCTTATGCCGCGCGGGCAGGGATCATGTGTGCTGTGGTCTTGCCGGTTGGCAAAATCGCAATTGGTAAATTGCTGCAGGCTTTCGCCTGCGGAGCGAAAATCATCGCTTTGGACGGCAACTTCGACGACGCGCTCCGCATCGTTCGGAAGATTGGTGAACAGCGTGATCTCACCGTTGTAAATTCGATTAATCCGGATCGTATCGCTGGGCAGAAGACGGCCGCGTTTGAAATTATCGATGACCTTGGCGACGCGCCCGATTTTCACCTGTTGCCTGTAGGCAATGCTGGAAACATCACCGCGTATTGGGCCGGCTACCGAGAATATCACGCGCACGGAAGGTCGACGAAGCTGCCAGCGATGATTGGCTTTCAGGCCGCGCGTGCTGCTCCAATTTTTTATAATCGCATCGTCGAAAAGCCTGAAACGGTGGCGTCAGCGATTCGAATTGGCAATCCGGCAAGTTGGAAACAGGCTCGCGCCGCGATCGGTGAATCACATGGCGCGATTGATCTTGTTAGTGACGAAGAGATTCTTGCTGCGCAGGCCTGGCTGGCGCAGCAAGAGGGAATTTTTGTTGAACCGGCAAGTGCGGCCTCTGTCGCCGGGCTTTTCAAATGCTGCAACTCGAAAGAGGCAGCATACTCATTTCAGAAGATTCCCGAGGACAGCCGGATTGTTTGCACGGTCACTGGACATGGATTGAAGGACCCCGATGTAATCACTACGCAGATGAAGAACCTAAAATCTGTTCCGGCGACCCTGAATGATGTGCGACGCGCGGTCGGGCTTTAGTGGCTGACGCGTATTATCAACTTTACGACACAAAACCAGTCTTAGTTTGTTTTGGAACTTCTCATTCCTGTTCCGTAATCTATTCAATCCATGCAGCTGATTGTTCAAAAATATGGCGGCACTTCCGTTGGGACACCGGAGCGAATCTGTAAAGTTGCCCGCCGAATTCTTGAGACGCAACGCAAAGACTGTCGTGTGGTCGCGGTTATCTCAGCAATGGCGGGGGTCACCGATCAGTTAATTAAGCTTGCAAAAGCTGTCTCGCCGGACCCGACGGAGCGAGAACTCGACATCCTGCTTGCCACTGGTGAGCGCGCCTCCACCGCCTTGACTGCCATGGCCGTGAACGCGCTCGGTGGAACAGCGATCTCGTTGACCGGCGCTCAGGCGGGAATTTTAACGGACCGACATCATACCAAGGCGCGGATCGCGAACATCAGTCCGAAGCAGATTCATGAGATGCTATCGGAGGACTACATTGTGATTGTGGCTGGTTTTCAGGGCCAGACGCCTGAAGGAGATACGACCACGCTTGGCCGGGGCGCCGGAGATTTGACCGCGATTGCGCTGGCTGGCGCATTGAACGCTGATGCCTGCCAGATTTTTACTGATGTCGATGGTGTGTTCACATGCGATCCGCGCATAGTCCTCGACGCGAAAAAAGTTAGTGAGATTGCCTACGACGAGATGCTCGAGATGGCGGGCAGCGGCGCAAAGGTGATGCAATCGCGCGCGGTAGAATTTGCTAAGAAATTCGGCGTCGAATTCGAAGTGCGGTCGAGCTTTAATAAAAGGCGAGGGACAATTGCCAAAGAAGAGACTCCCAGCATGGAAGACGTGTTGGTTCGGGGGATCAGTCTCGACAGACGCCAGGCAAAACTCAGCATCGCAGGCGTGCGTGACGAGCCGGGTGTTGCTGCTCGGATTTTTTCGAACATCGCCGCAGCGCACATCATCGTCGACATGATCGTTCAAAACGCTTCGATCGGCGGAACGACTGACGTCTCATTCACGATTCATGAGGATGAATTGGAAAACGCACGCACAATCCTGATGCCTGTAATCGGGCAAATTGGTGCGAAGCGCTTAAACACCGCAGCTGGCATGGCCAAGCTGAGCGTAGTCGGGATCGGAATGCGATCGCACTCGGGAGTAGCGGCACGAATGTTCGAGTGCCTGGGGAAAAATGAGATCAACATCCAGCTGGTTTCTACCTCGGAGATCAAGATCGCGGTCATCATCGATGAAAAAGATGCTCAACGCGCTGCTCAATTGATCCACGCGGAGTTTGGTCTGGCGCGATTGTCGCCGGCTGCTTCTGCGACGCGGCCGCTTGGCTGATCGCCGTATGAAGAATGCAAGAGCTGATTTTGCTCGCTTCGAGCATGAAGGCTGGGAACGCGTGGCCGAGAAGTATGATTCCGTGTGGTCGTCACTAACGCGGCAATTCATTCCCTACCTGATTAGCGATCCAGGAGTCTCAGCCGGGATGTCCATATTAGATGTCGCATGTGGACCCGGTTATGTATCCGCCGCAGTGAAAAAGCTGGGAGCTATTCCAACAGGAATCGATTTTTCGGAGAAAATGATCGCTATCGCAAGAATGCTGCTCCCCGACGTTGTATTCCTCCACGCGGATGCGCAGAACCTGCCATTTGAGCATGGTCGTTTTGATTGTGTACTAAGCAACTTCGGCCTGCTGCATGTCTCGCATCCGGAAAAAGCATGCGCAGAAGCGTGTCGCGTTTTGAAATCCGGCGGAAGATTTGGTTTCACCGTCTGGGCCGGGCCAGAGGAGAATCCTGGAGCCAAGATCTTGAACGATGCAATTGAAGCGCATGCGGACGTGAACGTGCAATTGCCCGAAGGGCCGCCGCGCTATTTGTACACTGAGAGAGAAGAGTGCCGAAAGGTATTGGGCCAATCCGGCTTCAACGGCGAATCTATGAGCTATGATACGCGTTCAGTTGAATGGTACCTTCCAACCGCAGGCTATTTTTTTGAAGTGGAGCGCGACGCCGGCGTTCGCACAGCAGGGCTTTTGGCCCGCCAGTCACCGGACAGACTAAACGCAATTCGCATTGCAGTTGAAGGAGGTGTCAAGCGATATGCCCGAGGAAACGAGTTCGTCTTGCCGATGACTGCGCACGTTATCGCCGTGTGGAAGTAACACAGGCCTGGAAGCCCGAGTTACACAACCGCGCCGCCGCAGCTTGAACCGGCACCCGCGGTGCAACCGAAGCAGTGGTCACCGGTCATGATCTCGCGATCTTCGAGCGAATCCGGATCGATATCCCAAAGAAAAAGCTTACTTCCCCTATTGCCGGACCATTGCATTCCAAGCTGCTGATCAAAGTCGCAGTCATAAACTTCGCCACGCCAGCCGATGCTGACCGTGTTGCGGCACATCAATCCGCTGATCGTTGCTGGATTGAACGCGTGAACAAGCAGCTCCATGTATTCCTCCAGTTTACCGCTATGCCGGAGATAGCTCGCAAACCGGCCTATCGGGAGATTCGAGAGCGCATACAGTTTATTAAACTCGATTCCGAAATGCTTTTTGAGTTCGCGCTTGTAATCGACCTCCAGTTCATCCTGCGACGGCGGCAGAAACGCGCCGACGGGATTGTAAACCAGATGAAGCGGCAGACGCGGATCGATTCCGTAGCCTAACGAATTAAGCAACTGCAGAGCAGTGATACTTCCGTCAAAAACACCTTCGCCACGCTGAGCGTTTACGTTTTCGGCCGAATAACATGGCATCGATGCAATGATTTCGACCTTGTTATTCGCCAGGAATTCGCTGAGATCCTCGTAGCCGGGTTCAAGCAAAATCGTGAGATTGCAGCGGTCGATTATGTGTCGCGGTAACTGGAGCGCACCGATTTGCGTAATGAAATAGCGAAAATCGGGAATCATTTCGGGCGCACCGCCGGTTAGATCGACGATCGGAATATCCGCTTTGGCCAGCCAATCAATAATTCGATCGATGGTGTCGCGTGTCATTATTTCTTTCCGCTTCGGCCCCGCGTTCACGTGACAATGCATGCAAGTGAGATTGCAAAGCTTGCCCACGTTCACCTGAAGGATCTCCGGACGCCCGCGACGGAGCGAGAGAGAATGCGCACCCAGTTTCTCGGCGAAACGATTCATCAGTTGCATTGCCGGCCCAAACCCGGTGTTTTTTAAGGGCCGATCATCCTGATTGGAAATGTAGCGAACGGACTCTCCCTGAAAAGGCTGTGGATTTGCGGCATTTCAGAGCCACGAATCAGTGCGCCTAATAATCCGAAGTCACTCGGCAAGCCGATCTGCGGGCTGAATTGCACGGTCCGGAAGCTCGCCGTTCGGCAATCGCCACGGACGCTGTTTGTGAAACGGCAGCGCCAGGAGTTTTCCAAGCGTGAGTTCATGTTCGTCACGATACGCAGCCACCCCGATTGTTATGGCATCCTGCGGCACGTCGCGGCGCAGGGTGCGATGAAGTTGGTCCCACCAGCAAAAAATCGTGCCCCAGTTCGAATTAGTCTCGCGCTGCACGATTGAATGATGAATCCCGTGCATGCGAGGCGTGACGATGATCAAGTTCAAAATCCGTTCGACCTTAATCGGCAGACGCCAGTTCGAATGATGAAAAAGTGTCGCGGCTTCCAAGGCGATGAAGAAAGAGACCAGCATGCCTGGTGAGATGCCGAACACCGTCACTGCGAGCGAGAGAAATCCAATGGAAAAGATCATCTCGCCAAAGTGGAATCGCGCGGCAGTGCTTACATCGAGATCAAGATCGGTGTGATGCACGTTATGAAACCTCCAGAAGATTGGAATCATGTGGTTCGCCCAATGCCACCACCAGTAGGCGTAATCCATCAGCAGGAAGGTGGTGATTCCAGCAATCCAAAACGGCAAAGGAAGCAAGTGTAACAAACCAATATGTTCCTCCTGTGCCCACATCGCGACCGTAATCGGGATTGGCAACATAGCCAGGCGCACAACCGCGAAGCCGGGAATCGAGAGCACGAAATTGCGTATGAGCCGATGCAACACGCTGAAATGCTGACGACGCAGTGGAAAACGCCACTGCAGGCAAAGCAATGCCAGGAATAAGCAGGCTAGCAATGGCCTCCCAACATAATCCATCAAAGGAATCTTCGGCATTAGCGCTGTACGGATACGACTCCCCCTGATCTTATCATCTCCTCACGTGCACAGGCAACGCACCGCGTCTGTCTGGACAAAGCTTGATTACGTAAGCGATCAAAAATTGTCGGCAAGAAAACTAAGGCACTACGCGTCGCTCACCGGTTTCGTTTCTGGATTAGATAGCTCTAGATTCAGTGGAAAGTAATCGAATGTCGGTCTCGATCATTGTTCCTGTCCTGAACGAAGCGCCGCTGCTACGGTCATTTCTCGCGCATCTACGGGAACGGGCCACGGGCGCAGAGATTGTCGTTGCAGATGGTGGAAGCTCTGATGGCACGGTTGAACTTGTGCGCGATTCTTGCGACCAGCTTGTCGTGAGTGAACGCAGTCGGGCGATACAAATGAATACCGGTGCACGCGCTGCACGCGGTGACATCCTCTGGTTTGTCCATGTCGATGCGGAAGTTCCGTGGGGTTGTTTGGCGGAGATCAAGCGCATCATGGATGATCCGAAAGTCGCAGGCGGTTTTTTTCGAATTCGCCTGCCACAAAACCTGGTTTACCGGTTGACTGATACTTTTGCGCACTACGCCGGGCTTTTGCTTCAAATGCGATGTGGCGATCACGGAATATTTTGCCGGCGCACGGCCTTCCTGGACGTAGGCGGCTTTCCAGAAGTGCCTCTAATGGAGGACGTGGAATTTTTTCGCCTGCTTCGGCGACGCGGTCGGGTGATATGGAGCCAAAAACGGATCCTGGCGAGCCCGCGGCGCTATGAAATAATCGGATCGGTTCGTTTAACTCTGGCTTATGGATTGATCGCAGCGCTTTATGTCTTCGGCATCCCACTGAAAAAACTCGCGTCGATTTACAAACGTACGTGTTGCACGCACTTCTCGGGATGACGTCGCCGCGTCGACGCGGGACAATGCACGCGCCAGGCTCGTTGAATCCGTTTTCTTTGTAAAGGGATAGCAATGAAAAGGAGGCAGTGATGAAAATATCGATCCTTACTATTACCGTCGTAATGGTCGCGGCTCTCGCCGCCTTCGGCCAGGAAGGCGCAGTAGAAGAGGCAAAGCACGGAGCAGAAAAAGCGGGACAGGCGGTCAAGAACGGAGTTGAAACCGCGGGCAAGAAAACCAAGGAAGTCGCCCAAACTGTTGGACAAAAAACTAAAGAGACCGCTGAAACCGTGGGACACAAAACTAAGGAAACTGCCCAAACAGTCGGCAGAAAGACCAAGGAAACTGCTGAAACCGTGGGCGAGAAAACTAAAGAAGGCGCCAAAACGGTTCATCGAAAATCCAAACAAGCGATGAACAAGGCGAAGGCAGAAACCAGCGGCCAACAATCGACAAATCAGGCGCCTAATACATCGAGCCCCAACGATCGTTAACGACTTCGGCGAGACGGGCGACTTCCGGGGTTCCGTCCGCAGCCGCAACGTGTCCAAGTGGCCATTTCGTTGGGTCGCTGATTCTTTTACCACTTGCTCAGACTCATTGACTGAGTCCTATTTGGCGCGATCAATCGGATTTTCTGAGTCAATGAGCGGCCTGCGCTTGGGAGTCAACATCGATCACGTAGCAACGCTGCGGCAGGCACGCTATGCCACGATGCCGGAATCCAAGAATGCAGAGCCAGATCTCATTGTTGCAGCGCGAATGTGCGAGCGCGCGGGTGCGCAGGGAATCGTGGCCCATTTGCGCAGCGATCGCCGGCATATCCAGGACCGGGACATCGAACGGCTGCGCGAAAACATTATGACGAAATTGAATCTCGAAATGGGCAACACACCGGAGATTCTCGATGTCGCGCTGCGCATCGTGCCGGATGAAGTCTGCCTTGTCCCGGAGAAACGCGAGGAAGTTACTACCGAGGGAGGGTTGGATGTGATTGCAAATCGCAAGACATTGGAACCGACAATCAAACGGTTGCACACATCCGGCATTCGAATCAGCCTGTTCATCGATCCCACGTTGGAACAAGTCGACGCTGCAGCAGAGCTGGGCGTCGAAATGGTTGAGCTGCATACCGGCAGCCTGGCCAACGCGTTTACAGAAAAGATTCAAAAAGAAGAGCTTGAGCAACTGCGAGCGGCCGCCCGCGGCGCATCGGAATCAAATCTCCAGGTCAACGCTGGCCACGGCATCAACTACAAAAATATCGAGCTTATCAACCAGATTCCGTGTTTGACGGAGCTCAACATCGGTCACGCCATCGTATCGCGCGCTGTTTGGGTTGGGCTTGATACTGCCGTGAAAGAAATGATCGCTGCGATGGCAAAATATCCAAAATGAGCGTTAAAGGCGGATCGCGTTGCCCTCAACGCGATGGCAATTCCGGATGAGCGTGATTGGTACTGGTGTCGATCTTGTCGAGTGCGCCCGCATTCAGCGGTCCATCGATCGATTTGGCGATCGTTTTCTCCACCGAGTTTTTACCGATGGCGAGATTCAATATTCGACGTCGATGAAATTCCCGGCGCGGCATTTAGCCGCGCGTTTCGCGGCAAAAGAGGCTGTTTCGAAAGCATTCGGCACCGGCATCGGTAAAGCGATGGGTTGGCGCGACATCGATATCCAGAAAAAGCCGAGCGGCGAACCGTTCCTGGTTTTATCCGGGCCGGCCAAAGAACTCGCAACACGACGCGGCATCACTGCTGCACTCGTCACGCTTAGCCATACCGAGCACCACGCAGTCGCCTGCGTCGTTCTGGAAGGCATGCCTTCTTAGCCGAGATAGATGCTCGGAAGGATTTAAAATGTCAGAATGCCTTTAACAGGCCGCGATCGATGCAAGGCGCCTTCATGAGACGTTGATTCCGGGTTCGAGTTCCGGCTGCCCCAGTCCCTCTAAAACCGCAACTTACCTATGAAAACAAGTAACTAGTCGAACGCGTAGCGAGCCGCATCAAAACGCACGAAATGGCAATCTATTTGCCAAGTATTCGTCAACCTGGCGAGAGAAAGCTGACCCCTGGAGGGCCACGCGACGCCTAACGTTGCGCTGTGGGTGGCTTCTCCCAAGAAGTAAAATCTGCAAACAAGACATTTTCAGTGCGGGAACCGTGGGTGTATCCAAAGCGCGAGAGAAAAATCGAGCGGTGTCGAAAAACGACGACGCTTAATCCGCCGGAGGCGTTCGGCC
>Ga0207701_10000712_pt1 | contig 34971 bp, 28 predicted proteins | sample KBSSwiSSwithPhiX_FD_184294 | JGI IMG/M metagenome (GOLD analysis project Ga0207701, IMG submission 184294) | Switchgrass rhizosphere bulk soil microbial communities from Kellogg Biological Station, Michigan, USA, with PhiX - S5 (SPAdes) (version 2) | ecosystem: Environmental > Terrestrial >... | reverse complement strand
TCTTCACGCGACGGATGGCCTTCTTGCTTTCGAGCCTGTACACCATGGTCTGCACGGTTGTGTAGGCCGGGCGGTCTGGTTCCGCGAACACTTCCTGAATCTCGCGAACCGACAACGCACCCCGCGACCAGAGCGTTTCCATGATTTGCAGTTCGAGCTTCGTCAAACGTGGCAGTGTCACGTCGTCTCCTATACGCGTGGTTATATCTACTACGCATGTAGGTGATAACGCAAGTCGGATCCCGGGTTCGGGATCCGGGACTCCGGACTCGGAACCTTGGGAGTTGGGAGTTGAGCTTGAGCTGTGTCTCTTAGAGAAATCGAATATTCCGAACGCCGCTCTGCGTGACGAACACGCGGGTGGCGCCCGCGCCGCTATCGAGCGGCCGCACGAAGAAGCCGCTTCCATCGCGGCTGTATGTGAGCGTTGTGCCGATGATCTCTTGGCCGTTCGGCAATGTCATCGCCACCCGTCGCCCGCGCGTCGTCGACGAGCCGCGGTCAGTTGACTCGTGCTCGGTGACCGCCGGCAGGTTGGGATCGGAGAGAAAGAACAGTGCGTCGAGATGGACCATCGACACGAACTTCGTCTCGTTCGCCAACGGTGTCGGCGAGACATGCAGGTACGGTCGCGTCGGGCTGAAGTCGTTCGTGTAGCCGCGCACCGTTCGTCCGTCGCGATACTTCCCGATCACCTGTTGCCATCCGGACGACAGTGAGATGTCACGCGAAGCAGTTCCTTTCGGAGGTACAGCCGATACCGACCCGCCGACGAGATCCTCGATTGGCAGTGGACGGCGGAACACGCACGCGCCCTCCTGGCGAGGGTTGCTATCGAAGGTGCCGAGCTCATGACAGCGCACGACTCGTGAAGGCACCAGGAACGTACGGTTCGCAGCAGCGAATTCCAGGACGATTGTCGAGTCCGGCTTGAGTTCGCCAGTCGTTTCGAACAGCACTCCGCCGGAGGAGATGTCGATCACGCTGACGTCCTGGCCGTACTTCACGCGCGCCGTGCGCAGGCCGCGCAGTTCGCTCGCCATGAATCGGCGATGGGCTCGTCGTTCGGTCGGCGTTTCAGTCGTGATCACGTTTCCGCCAGCACGGTGATTGTCGCTCCTGCCGGTCTCATCGGCAATCCCGGAGCCGCGACCGCCGAGGCGGGTTGAGCGTATCGCCTGAACGGCAACCGGTGCCCGGCAACTGGCAGTTTGCAGCCGGAACCCACTGCCTACTGCCTACTGGCGCAGGGGCGGCGGCGTGCCGCCACTTGCCGCGGTGCCGGTGATGACTTTCATGGCGAGCGCGATCATCGAGCCCACGTCCGCGGCATTCGCCGGCAGAATGAGTGTGTTGCTGGTCCTGGCGAGCTCGCCGAACTGCGCGATGTACTGCTCGGCGACGCGCAGTTGCACGGCTTCCAAGCCGCCCTCGGTCCGCATCGCGTCAGCCACGCGGCGCAGCCCCTCTGCGGTGGCCGTCGCCACGGCAAGGATGGCAGAAGCCTGACCTTCGGCTTCGTTGATCTGCTGCTGCTTGCGCGCTTCCGACGCCTTGATCGTTTCCTGTTTGGAGCCCTCCGCCGCGTTGATGACGGCGTCGCGGGAGCCTTCGGAGGTCAGGATGACGGCGCGCTTCTCGCGTTCGGCGCGCATCTGCTTTTCCATCGCCGCCAGGATATCGTGCGGCGGCGTGATGTTCTTGATCTCGTAACGCAGGACCTTCACGCCCCACGGCTCTGACGCTTTGTCGAGCTCGGTGACGACCGACAGGTTGATGTTGGTGCGCTCTTCGAAGGTCTTGTCGAGATCGATCTTTCCGATCTCGCTTCGCAGCGTCGTCTGGGCGAGCTGAGTAATCGCGAAAAGATAATCGGCGATGCCGTACGACGCGCGCTCGGCGTTGAGGACTTTGAGATACAGCACGCCGTCGACGCCCACCTGGACGTTGTCACGCGTGATGCATACCTGTGCAGGGATGTCGTACGCGCCCTCTTTGAGCGAGTGCCGATAGCGAATCACGTCGACGAAGGGCAGCAGGACGTGGAAGCCGGCGCCCAGGGTGCCAGAGTAACGGCCCAGTCGCTCGACCACGTACGCATTCTGCTGTGGGACCACGACCGCCGTCTTTGCGATCACGATCAGCACGACGACCGCGAGGATCAGGAGCACCACGAGACCAGGAGTCATCAGACTGCTTCCTCCGGTTTGACCAGTAGTGTCAGTCGATCGGTGCGGACGACGACGCAGCGGTGGCCGCGCGCCAGTGGCGTCGTGCCGGTGTTACGCGCGCTCCACGTCGTGCCGCGCAGTTCGACCCGCCCGTTCGCCCCGGCGCCCATATCCTCGAGCGCTGTTCCTGTTTCCCCAGCGAGGGTGTCAATGTCAGCCGCGCCCGCGCCGAGATTCAGCTTGCGCATGAGCGGGTTGCGGAACACGAGCAGCGACACGACGGAGAGGACCGAGAAGAGCAGCCACTGAATCCAGGCTTGTGCCGCCAGCTCTGTCGCGGCCAACAGAGAGACAGCGACTGCTGCCACGCCAAAAAAGATGATGTAGAAGCCGCCGGAACTGGCCATTTCCAGCGCGATGAGCACGAGCCCGAGCACGAGCCAGTACCACCAGGTCATGTGAGATGGGGCGATTATCGTGGGTGTCGGCCTCTGATTGCAATGTGACGAACCCGGGGTCGAGCGAGTTCAAAGCGGTGCAAAAACGTGTCGACATACCTCGACTCCAACTCTCAATTTCCATCTGACCGTTTGGGAGTTGGATTTTTGGAGTTGGGAGCTTTCTCGGTTCTTTGGCTAGAGGAACCGCACCTGCTGCATGCCTGCGGGGGTCACGAACACGCGCAGGTTGTTCGAGCCGGGATCGGCAGGTTGAAGGAAGAACCCGTTGCCCTCGCCGCGATAACTCAGTGTGGACCCGACCATGATCTCGTTGTCGCGGAAGGTCACTTCCATCCTGCGTCCTCGCGACGGCTCCGAGAAGACTTTCGTCTCAATCCGCGTCGGATCGCCCGCGAACTCGCGCACGAAGAACAACGCCTTCAACTGAGACACCGGAACGATTGTGGATTCGCCGTGCCGCGGATTGGGCGACAAATGCAGCTGCGTCTTGGACGGATGGAAGTCGTTCGTGTACCCGCATATCGTGCGTCCGTCGTTGAATCGCGCGACCACCTTCTGCCAGCCGACAGCTGACGCGGCTGGGCGGGCAGTGGGCTCGAGTGGCGCCTCTGTCAGCGACGTGAGCTTCGACGTGAACTCCGGAATCGACAGTGGGCGCTTGAATGCGCACGCGCCCTGGTACGTCAGGATGTCTCCCAACGACGACGCGCGGCAGCGCAGCACGCGCGAGGGAATCAGGATAGGGCGCTCGGGTCCGGTCAACTCCACAATGACGTCAGCGTCCGGCGCAAGGGCCTTCTTCGTTTCGAGGAGCATACCGCCGGCGGAGATATCGATGACGCGGATGTCCGCACCGTACTTGAGCCGGGCGCTTTTCAGCCAGCGCAGATCGCTTGCTCTGAGCCGTTCGTGGAGCCGGCGATTCGACTCGGGTTCGATCATGAGGTCCATCGAATCACCGGTGCACACCATTTCCGACAGCCGGTTGTGCAGTTCCGCGGTTGCCATCGCTACCTCGGCCACGCACGGTGCAACCTCGACGCCAAACGCCTGTTTGGATGACAGGGTGCTTGTATCCCTTTACTTACGGCGATAATTGAGGTTGAGCACGTCAGGCTGGGTGCTCTTTTTGAACAGAGTGCAGTGATTTCAGATATTCCGAGGATTGACGATGGCGAAGGAGCCCTTTCCTGTCACCAGGACTGACGAAGAATGGCGGCGTCTGCTGACGCCGGAGCAATACGCCGTGCTCAGAGGTCACGGCACCGAGTTCCCCGGTTCATGTGCATTGCTGTCGGAGCATCGCGCCGGAACGTTCTCTTGTGCAGCCTGCGATCAGGTGCTATTCGTCGCTGACCGGAAATTCGAAAGCGGCACGGGCTGGCCAAGCTTCTTCGCGCCGATCGAAGGTTCGATCGGGACCACCGTCGACCGCAGCCACGGGATGACGCGCACAGAAGTGCACTGCAGCCGTTGTGGCGGTCACCTCGGTCACGTATTTCCTGATGGGCCGCCGCCAACGGGCCTGCGCTATTGCATCAACGGCGTGGCGTTGAAGTTCAATCCCTCAGAGCATTCTTGATTTCGACGATTTTTGATTGTTGATTTGTCGTTGACTGGCGATTGCTGATTGTCGATTGGTGGCTTCCGGGCAGGCGAATCGCCAACCAATCATCAACAATCAAACGATTCAACAATCGAAGATCATTAAATCAACGATCGAGAGTCAGGCAGCCCGGCAGGCGGGATGTTGGCAATCGCAGCGCAACTCGATCTTGTCGCCCGCTTGCTTGCAGTGATCGCTGCAGTACTTCCCGTGAGGTCCCTTCGGCTCGACGGTGCAGTTGCAGGCCGGGTGAGCGCACTTGGTCGGTCCAGCCATGTCGACCCTCCGTTAGACGGACTGTACGCCTCTTGACGCCGGCGCACAAGGCACGGAGGGCCGTTGATGAGCTGAGATCGATCAGGCGACGCTATCGACGAGGTGGCGCCAATGCAGTTGCCACTCTTCGGGGATGGTCGCGCCGCAGAGGCGGTTGGACTCGCTGTCCTGCTGCCACACCACGCGGACGGGGACAGAGATCGCCGCCTTCGGGAACGTGATGCGGAATGACGGCTTGGCCAACGCGCTGGCATCTCGCTTCGCGAGAAAGCGCAATCCGCCGTAGCTGACATCCAGGATGCGAACGAACGTATCGTCGACGCGAGCGCTTAACTCACTGCTCGGACGGCGCCGCGGCCATCGTCGCGCGAGTGAGAAGCTCTCACCATTTTGGGTAACCGGAAGGCGACGCTCGACGACAGCCAGCAGCTGCGAAGGTTTCACCGGTTTCAGCAGGAAGTCCGCCCCGAGCTCGCGGGCCTCCGCCTCCAGTCCGCGATCCGCGTAACCGGTAACGATGATGACCGGGATCCGTTGAGGATTCACCGCCGCGAGGTAAAGACCGTTGAACTCCGCCAGCCGAAGATCGGTGATGACCAGGTCGGGAGTATTGGATGAAAGCAGGTTGAGCGCCTCCGCCATCGAGGATGTCTCGGAGACTTCGTATCCGGCACCGGTCAGGAGTTGAGCCAAGCCACGCCGCGTCGCTGCGTCGTCCTCGACGACGAGGATTCGAAAAGCCATGCCTCGTTGTAGGCAAGGGCCAGACCAACGCGCATTCGCGTGATTCTCTAACGGAACGCCTGTTATCGGCCACGATCCGTCGTGGTTTCATACGATTGTGAAAACAGCCGAGCAGACTTGTGATCGGCGCACCGACACGATTGGGTCGAAGCTGGCCGGCGGACCGTGCATTGGCCGGAGCGGCCAATCGGCCGTCCGGCCGTGCGTCTCATTATTAACTCGTATCGCACGTACTTTTACGGCCTTGCGCAGACGGGCGAGCCGACGCCGCCGGCGCGCGAGCGAAGGGCGCCCCACTAGCGCAGCGCCGCCGCCCGTTCTTCGAGCAGGGTTCGCAGCACCGATCGATGACAGCGCTGTTCGTTTGCGCAGTAACAGCCAACGGACAGGTTCGTTCGGTGCGACAGCGCGGCCAGGAGATCCAGGAGGCGAGCCGCCTCCGGCCGTTTCATCTCACTGCGATAGCGGCGGACGAAGGCCTTCCACTGCGCGAGGTCGTCGCCCGGCTTCGCACGTCCACCGAACGTCGAGCGAGCAGCTTTCAGTAATGCCTCGCTTGGGGCCGCCTCCGGCATCCAGATGTCGTAGAAGTTGCGCGTCGCGACCTGATTCTTCGCGACACCCCGCGGCGGCCGCCGCACGGTCCCCAGGCGAAGCCCTTCGTCAGGCGCCCGCGGACTTCCGAGTCTGACGATGCGAATCGCCATCGCTCACACGGTAGGAGCGCTGCGCTCCCGGTAAAACGCCATCAGGTCCATGGCCTTCGGCGGTGCCGCGCCCAGCTGTCGCAGCATCGTTGTCACTTGCCCCCGGTGATACGACTGATGGTTGACGACGTGCTGAAGCATCTGCCACAGCATGGACGCGCTTTGGACGCCGGTGGGCGATTTGTACTCGATGACTCTTTCAAGCGCGCGATCGTCGAGCGGGCTGAAATAGTCGCGTATCTGGGCCTCCATGTCCCGCCAGGCGGCGGCGACCGAGGCGAGATCGGGAAATCGATCGGAAGGCGGCAGCCCTGCCGGCCTTTCTCCGATCCAGCGCTGATACCAGATCCACTCGGCGGCATGCAGGTGGGCGAGCGTGTCGCGAACCGAACGAAAGCTGCTGCCCAGATCGCGCGTGAACTGTTCTGGTGAAAGTGCGGCGACGGCGTCGAGCAGACGATCGCGAGCCCAGTAGTTGTAGTCGATGAGCGTTTGCACTTCGGAACGTGTCATGGGTCGAGTCTATCTCTTTGGCAATTGTGTCAAAACGCCCAAACGTGCCAAATCAACTCCCAACTCCCAACGCCCAACGCCTAAACGCCTAACCTCGGAGTGCTACTCTCGCCGCATGCTGCCGCCTGATCTCGAGATTTCGACGGATCCCGCGCGGATCGACGTCGACGTGGTCTACAAATTTCTGAGCACGTCCTACTGGGCCGAGACACGGCCCCGCGAAGTCGTGGAGCGCTCGATCGCCAACTCGATTCCGTTCGGCGCCTACACCGCCGGGCGGCAGGTGGCCTTCGCGCGCGTCGTGACCGACCGCGCGGTCTTCGCGTACCTCGCCGATGTGTTCGTGGTGCCCGGGTTCCGCGGCATGGGAATCTCGAAGGCCCTCATGCGCGCGATCCTTTCGCATCCCGATCTGGGTGGCGTCACGATGATCCTCTTGCGCACCAGAGACGCGCACGGTCTATACGCGCAATTCGGGTTTGAACCGCTCGCGAATCCAGACGAAACGATGGCGCTGCGCCGCCACAGAATATGACAGTTGAAATATGACAGTCAACTGGCTATATTAGCCAGTGGATGTCAGACGAACCGCGCTACTCGATTCAGGATCTGGCCGACCTTGCCGACGTGTCGCGGCGTACGGTGCGCTACTACGTGCAGGAGGGGCTGATCCCGGCTCCTCTGGGCGTCGGCCGCGGGCCCCATTACGCGCAGGCTCATCTCCAGCGCCTTCTGCAGGTCAAGGAACTGCAGTCGTCCGGCTGCACGCTCGATGAGATCCGCGCGACAGTCGATGGCGGCGCGGAACGGCGGACGACCGGAGAGACCGTCGCTCTTCCCGATCGATCGGTCTGGCGCCGTCTGCAGCTTGCCCCCGGGATCGAGATCCACGTCGAGAACCACATCACACTGCCCGGCCCGAACCGCCTTCGCGAGTTGGCGGATTGGTGCCGCCTCCACTTCACATCCTCTTCCAGCGAGTAAACCCATGCCAATTGCCGCCCCCTCTCACACCCATGTTGGTCTCTGCACTGCACAGGCCCAGATACCTCTCGAGCACGTCGACGTTCGCGCGGACGTGTCAGGCGCGCATGCGCGAGTGACGTTCACACAGCGGTATCGCAACCGGGAGTCGACGCCAGTCGAAGCGCTTTACGTTTTCCCTCTCGACGAGGGCGCAGCCGTGTGTGGCTTTGCCGCCGTTGTCGACGGTGTTCGATACGAGGGTGCGGTCAAGCCACGCGAAGAGGCTTTTGCCGCCTATGACGATGCGATGGCGGCGGGGCATGGGGGATTTCTGCTGGATGAAGAGCGTCCGGATGTGTTCACGGCAAGTATCGGAAACCTGGCGCCGGGAGCCGAGGCTCACATCGAGCTGACCTACGTTGCTGAGCTCGCCTGCGAAGACGATTCGATTCGCTTTACGCTGCCCACCACCGTCTCCCCACGCTACGCGCCCAAGGAGGATCGGGGCGGCGTCGGACGTCCGCCGGCCGAGCTCCTCAATCCGCCCAAGTTGGCCGGCGTGCCGTACGGCCTGTCATTCACGGCGCGCGTGGCCATGCCCGGGCGCATCCGTCGAATCGAGTCGCCTTCTCACCCGATTTCGATCGACTTCGATGGCGACCGTGCGACAGTCACGCTGGCGCAGGAGCACGTCGCGCTCGATCGCGACCTCTTACTTCTCATCACGCCGACTGAGACTGGTGCGCCGCAGGTCGTGCTCGAACGAACGAAGAGTGGCCGCGTTGCGGCGGCCGTGACGTTCCGCCCCCAGTTTGCGGCCGCGCGTGTGCCCGCCGAGGTCGTGTTCCTCGTCGATCGTTCGGGATCGATGCAAGGCTCCTCGATCGAACAGGTCCGGAACGCGCTTCAGATTTGCCTCCGATCGCTTGAAGCTGGTTGCGCCTTCAACATCGTCGGATTCGGCTCGACGTTCGAATCGATTTTCAACGGGGTCCGGCCGTACGACGAGGGCTCGTTGACGGAAGCATCCGCCTACATCGCGCAACTTGGCGCCTCGCTCGGCGGCACGGAACTGCTTCCGGCCATCGAGTTCGTGCTCGAGCAAGCCCAACGTGGTGAGCGCATCACGCAGCTCGTGGTGATGACCGACGGACAGGTGACCAATAGCGATGCCGTCATCGATGCCGTCCGTCGGAGAAGTCAGCACGTACGCGTCTTTACGTTTGGCATCGGGCGCGGCGCAAGTCACCACCTGGTGAAGGGTCTTGCACGAGCTGGCGGCGGCGTTGCCGAATTCGTCTACCCGGGCGAGCGAATCGAGCCGAAGGTCGTGCGGCTGTTCCGGCGGGCGTTGTCGCCGGCATTGACTGACGTGCGTCTGGACTGGGGTGAGATGGCGGCGACAACTGTGCCTTCAAGAGTCGGCCCGGTCTTCGCGGATGAGCCGCTGCGCGCCTACGGGTTGATGCGCGAGCGTATTTCGGGAACCGTCACTTTGCACGCAAGCGGGGCGGCTGGGCCGATGTCGTGGTCGCTCGATGTGCGGCCTGACGATCTTGTCGAGGGCTCCACGGTAGGCACACTCGCCGCGCGGGCGCGAATTCGTGAGATCGAGGAGGGGGGAGCCTGGTCGCCTAATCGTGGATCGCGACAGCGCGAACGGCGCCAGGACCGTGCCGTCAGCGAAATCATCGATCTCGCAATGGAGTTCGGGCTGGCGTCTCGCGAAACGTCGTGGGTTGCCGTTCACAAGCGTGAGGTTCCTTTGACCGAACAAGCCACCCTCCGGCGAGTGCCCATCGCGATCACGAGCGGATGGGGAGGGCAAGACGTTTCGGCATTGCAGGCTGCGCTCGGAGCGGATTCGTCACAATTGCGTTCGCTCGACTTTGTCGGGGAGCAACTGTTGGGGGACCTGCCGAAGACGCTACGTGCCAGCGTGGCGTCGCCGAAGATGGCCAGGCCGTCGTCACCGCCCAGCGCCCTTGACCGAGTCTTTGGTCGTCACGGGCAGCAGGTTGACGATCATTCGATCCTCGGTCTCACGAAGCCGTCATCGACGCGACTGCTCGACCGATTGGTGGCTCTCCAGCGTGCTGACGGCTCGTGGGATCTCACTCAGGAACTAGCCGACGTCCTTGGCCTGCCCTTCGAGGTGCTTCTGCAACAGCTTGCCGACGTAAGCGGGGACCTTCACGAAGCGAGGCGGGCGTTTGCAACCGCGCTGGCTCTTGCGTTCCTGGTCAAGAAGGCGTCCTCCAGCGCAAGCGAATGGAAATTGCTGGCTGCCAAGGCAACTCGCTGGTTGGCGGGCGTCAAGGCAGTGCCGGCCGGAGGCAGAACCTGGACGGAGCTTGCTGTCGGACTCTCGATTTGAAGGAGTTTTGAGGTCGCCGGGCGCGCGCACGCGCGCCCGAATCTGCTAGGCTTTTCGGGCACCCGGAGGCCTTGGATGTCCCTTCGTTCATGCGCTGTTGTCGCGTCGGGCTTGCTCGCGTTCGGTTCCCAGACTCTTGCCGCGGAGACCGACGCCCGGCTGGCCGAGGCAGCCCAGCGCGAAGACCGCGCCGCCATTCGCACGCTCATCGATCAGAAGGCCGACGTCAATGCTGCTCTTGCCGATGGGACGACAGCGTTGCACTGGGCCGTGCGGGCTGACGATCTGGACAGCGTCAACCTGCTGTTGCAGGCCGGCGCGGATGCCAAAGTGGCCAATCGCTATGGTGTGACGCCGCTGCATATCGCCACCTCCAACGGCAACGCGGCCGTTATCGGCCGTTTGCTTCGCGCAGGGGCCGATCCGGACGCGCGAGACGCCAGCGGCGAAACGCTGCTGATGATGGCCATACGAAGCGGCAACATCGATTCAGTCGCCGCGTTCGTCGAGCGTGGCGCGCAGATCAATGCCACTGACAACGCGTCGCAGCAGACGGCGTTGATGTGGGCCGTGCGCGCCAACAGCATCAATGCCGCAAAGCTGCTGATCGAACACGGAGCGACCGTTGATGCCGCGACCCGTGTGGGCAAGACTCCACCGTGGGTCCTGCCGAACGCCGGTGGCGGCTCACATGGCCTCGGCATCATTCGCGGCGGCTGGCCGGAACGTGGGTCGCGTGCGGCGACTCCTGGCGGCATGACTCCGTTGTTGTACGCCGCGCGCGATGGCCGCCTCGAACTGGCGCGCGTGCTGCTCGACGCGGGCGCCAGCGTCAATCGCGCCGACGCCAACGACATCACGCCGCTGCTGATGGCGATCACCAACGATCACATGGCGCTCGCCCGCCTGCTGATCGAGCGGGGTGCCGATGTGAACGCTGCCGACTTCTGGGGGCGCACACCGCTCTTCTCGGCCGTCGAGATGCGCAATCGCGATTACACGAGAGGCAACGAGCATGGTATCGATCGCGCAGCGGCCCTCGACATGGTCACGCTGCTGCTCGACCGCGGCGCCAACCCGAACGCCCGCACGAAAGAGATTCCGCCGATCCGGCGTTGGGTGACGTCGCTCGGCGATCTGACGTGGATCAACATGATCGGGCAGACGCCCTTCATCCGCGCGTCGATGTCGGGCGATATCACCACCATGCGCCTGCTCCTGGCGAAGGGCGCAGACCCGAAAATCACGACCGAAGGCGGGACGACGGCATTGGTGACCGCTGCGGGCGGAAACGTCGCAGTGCAGCAGTCGTACGTTGAATCCAGGGAATCATCGATGGCCGCGGTGAAGCTATGCCTCGAGCTCGGCCTGGACGTGAACGCCACGAACGAGACCGGGTTTACCGCCGTGATGGGCGCGGCCAACAGGGGATGGGACGACATCCTGGAAGTACTCATCAAGGCCGGCGGCCGGCTCGATGTGCAGGACGCGCAGGGACGCACACCGCTGCGTTGGGCCAAAGGCGAGTTCATCGCGCTCCATCCGCCTGAGGAAAAGCCGTCGACGATTGCGCTGATTGAGAAGTATGCGCGCGAGCGTGGTGCGGCCGGCGGCACTCGATGAACCGATTGCTTTTCATCGGCGGTCTCCTGTTCGTTGTGGTCGCGGCAAGCGCACCGAACGCACAGGTCCGGCTGAAGCCGGACAGTACGACTGACCAGGGGCCTGAGGTCCGGCTGAAGCCGGACACTACGTCCGACCAGGCGCTCGTCGACAAGTACTGCGTGACCTGCCACAACGCGCGAACGTTGTCTGGCAATCTGAGTCTCGCCGGACTCGACGTCGTAAAGCCGGCAGAGCATCCCGAGATCTTCGAGAAAGTGATTCGCAAGGTGCGAGCGGGGCTGATGCCGCCGGCGGGGATGCCTCGTCCCGAGCGCGCGACGCTCGACGGCTTTGCTGGCAACCTCGAGACCAGGCTCGATCGCGCGGCCGCGCTGACACCCAACCCGGGTAGTCATCTCCTGCACCGGATGAATCGTACGGAGTACGCCAACGCGATCCGGGATCTGCTTCACCTGGATGTCGATGCAGCAACGCTGCTGCCGGCCGACGATTCGAGCGAGGGATTCGACAACATCGCCGACGCGTTGCGCGTCTCGCCGGCACTCGTCGAGAGATACACCACCGCGGCGGTCAAGGTGAGCCGGCTGGCCGTCGGCAACCTGCTGCTCTCGGCGTCGACCGCAACGTATCGCGTCCCTGGCGATCTGGCGCAATCGAATCATCTCGATGGGCTGCCGCTCGGAACACGCGGCGGCACGCTGATCGAACACACGTTTCCACTGGATGCTGATTACTCGTTCCGGATTCGCGTCAGGGGAGCGGCCATCGGTCTGGCGGCCGCCAACCTGCAGGGAGAGGAGATCGAGATTTCCCTGGACGGCGAACGCATCAAGCTCGTGCCGGCCACGGCGACGATCGATCTGAAGCTGCCGATAACGGCCGGCCCGCATAAAGTCGGCGTCACCTTCGTCCGCAAGCCACCGCCCGGCGCCGACGAGGTCTGGGAGATCTTCGCGACCAATTCCGGTGTCCAGAGCCTCGCGATCACGGGACCGCTGACACCGTCTGGTGTGGGGGACACGCCGAGCCGGCAGCGCATCTTCGTGTGCCGTCCCGCATCACCATCGGACGAAACGACATGCGCGAAGCAGATTCTCGCAACCGTTGCGCGTCGAGCGTTCCATCAGCCTGTGACCGACGCTGATGTGCAGACGCTTACCAGCTTTTACGAAACAGGCCGCCAGAATGGTGGATTCGATGCCGGCATCGAGCAGGGGCTCGCGCGAGTGCTCGTCGATCCACGTTTCGTGTTTCGGCTCGAGCGCGAGCCGGCGGGGGTGGTGGAAGGAAAGCCGTATCGCATTTCGGATCTCGAGCTCGCCTCGCGGCTCTCGTTCTTCTTGTGGAGCAGCATTCCAGACGACGAGCTTCTCGAAACCGCCATTGCTGGTACGCTGCACGAGCCAGCCGTGCTCGAGAAGCAGACGCGTCGCATGCTCGCCGACGCCAAGGCTCGCGCACTGGTCACCAACTTCGGCGGGCAGTGGCTTTACCTGCGCGAGCTCAAGAACGCGCGGCCCGAAACCACTGGCTTCTCGGAGAATCTTCGCCAGTCGATGCGCCGGGAAACCGAGATGCTGCTCGAAAGCATCGTGCGTGAAGACCGCAGCGTGATCGATCTGCTCAACGCCGACTACACGTTTGTCGACGAAACGCTGGCGAAGCACTATGGCATTCCCAACGTACGCGGCAGCCGGTTCCGTCGTGTCGCTGTCACCGACGAAGCGCGCCGCGGTCTGCTGGGGCAGGGCAGCTTCCTGCTGGTGACGTCCGTGGCGAACCGTACGTCGCCGGTGTCACGCGGCAAGTGGGTGCTGGAAAACCTGCTCGGGGTGCCGCCACCGCTGCCGCCGCCGAACGTTCCGGCCATCGACGAAAGCCCCGAAGCCGCCAAGGCATCGTCGCTGCGTCAGAAGATGGAGATCCATCGCGGGAACCCGACCTGTGCCGCGTGCCATCGGATCATGGACCCGATCGGGTTCACGCTCGAGAACTTCGATCTCGTCGGCCGCTGGCGGACGAGCGATGGCAAGACGCCGATCGACGCCACCGGCCAACTGTTCGACGGTACACCGCTGGACGGCCCTGTCAGCCTGCGAAAGGCGCTGCTCGCGCGCTCGGACGTGTTCGTGCGGACAGCCACCGAGAAGCTGATGACGTACGGCACAGGACGGGCGCTGAAGTATTTCGACATGCCCGTCGTGCGTCAGATCGCGCGCGATGCGGCGACGAACGATTATCGTTTCTCATCGCTCGTGCTCGGCGTCGTCAAAAGCGATCCGTTTCAGATGAAGATGAAAACGAAGGCGACACAGTAGAGAGAGAACACGATGGCTTTCATCACGAAGAAGCATCTTCCGCGGCGAACGTTCCTTCGCGGCGTCGGTGCCACGATCGCGCTTCCGCTGCTCGATTCGATGGTGGCGGCGCAGACGCCGATCCGGAAGACGGCCGCGGCCGCCAAGAGCCGATTGAGCTGCATCTACGTGCCGCATGGCGCCACGATGGACAAGTGGACGCCGGCCGCAACGGGGAAGGGCTTCGAGTTTACAGAGACACTGTCTCCACTCGAGAAGCTCCGCGACCGCGTCACGATCGTGTCGAACCTGGCGCACGCCAAGGCGGGCGCCGTTGGCTCCGACGCCGGCGCCGATCACGCCCGCTCGGCAGCCGTCTTCCTCAGCGGCGCCCAGCCGGCGCGCGATTCCATCCAGGTCGGCGAGACCATCGATCAGATCGCTGCGCGGCAGATCGGTCAGGACACCCCGCTCCCATCGCTCGAGCTCTCGATCGAAGACGTTGCGCTGAGCTGCGGCTCCGGATACGCGTGTGCCTACTCGAACACGATCTCATGGAAGAACACCACGACGCCGCTACCCATGGAGAACAACCCGCAGGTTGTCTTCGAGAAGCTGTTTGGCGACGGCGGCAATGACGCCGATCGCGCGGCACGCCGGCGGCAGAGCCGCAGCCTGCTGGACTCGGTGTTGGGTCAGGTGGCTTCGCTGAGCAACGATCTTCCCGCCGGCGACCGGGTCCGGCTGACCGAGTACCTCGATAACGTGCGCGAGATCGAGCGACGGATTCAAAAGGCCGACACGCAGTTTCCGAGCGACCTGGCGCTCCCGGACGCGCCGGTCGGCGTGCCCGAATCGTTCGACGAGCACTTCAAGATCATGTTCGACTTGCAGGTGCTGGCCTTCCGCGCGGAGATTACGCGCATCGCGACCATGATGTACGCGCGCGATACGAGCCTGTCGGTCTATCCGCAGAGCGGCGTGCGCGAGAGCTTCCATGTCGCGTCGCATCATTCGAACGCGCGCGCGCAGATGGATCGCTTCGCGATCATCAACCGCTATCACGTGCAGATGCTCGCGTATTTCCTGGAAAAGCTGAAGGCGACTCCGGACGGTGACGGCACGCTGCTGGACCACTCGATGGTGCTCTACGGCAGCAGCATGAGCAACGGCAACCAGCACGATCACGATCCGTTGCCCGTCATCCTTGCAGGTGGTGCGTCAGGTCAGCTCGACGGCGGACGGCACGTCCAGACCTCGCCGCACACGCCGATGTCGAACCTGTTGCTCTCGATGGTGAACAAGCTCGGGATCGATCAGAAGCAGCACGGCGACAGCACGGGGTTGCTGGACGTCTGAACGCCCGGCGGGTCTATAAAGCAAGACCCGCCCTACCCGGCGGGTCCACAAAGCAAGACTCGCCCTACGCCGCAGAATTCAGCCGTCCCGCTGTCCGCCAAACCTCAGCGATTCCTGTAGAATCAGCCCCGCGTTCAGGTTCCAATCACCCAATTCTCCGGCGAGCACGGGGGCACGATGACTTTGGCGGCAGGCGCAAAACTCGGCGTGTACGAGATCGTCGGCCCGATCGGCGCCGGTGGGATGGGAACGGTCTATCGGGCGAAAGACACGCGCTTGCCCCGCGATGCCGCCATCAAGGTGTCGGCTCAGAAGTTCAGCGAGCGATTCGCGCGCGAGGCCCATGCGATCGCCTCGCTGAATCATCCCAACATCACCACGCTCTACGACGTCGGTCCCGACTACCTGGTAATGGAGTTGGTCGAAGGTGTGACGCTCGCCGAGCGAATCGTGCAGGGGCTGCTGCCGCTCGACGAGGCATCCTCGATCGCGCGGCAGATCGCCGACGCGCTCGACTACGCGCACGAACGCGGCATCGTCCATCGGGATCTGAAGCCTGGGAACGTGAAGATCCGTCCGGACGGCGTCGTAAAGGTGCTCGACTTCGGGCTCGCGAAAGCCGGTGTCGGGCCTTCCGCCACGCATTCTGACGATTCGCCGACGATGGCGATGTCGCAGACCGATGTCGGCGTGATCCTCGGTACAGCGGCTTACATGGCCCCCGAGCAGGTGACGGGAAAGCTCGTGGACAAACGCGCCGATATCTGGGCGTTCGGCTGCGTGTTTTACGAGATGTTGACCGGCCGTTCGGCGTATCAAGCCGACACGTCGCAGGAGGCGATGGCCAGCATCCTGCGGGACGAACCCGATCTCACGAAGGTGCCCGCGCAGGCGCGACGACTCCTGAAGCGATGCCTCGAAAAGGATCCACAGAAGCGATTGCGACACATCGGCGACGTGATGGCGCTTCTCGACGAGCCGCCATCTGCCGAGCACACCACTATCACGGCGCCCGCGCCGCCGGTAACGATAACGAGGCGGCGGCTCTGGCCTGCAGCGGCCGCAGCCGTAGCGATCATCGGCTTAGGGTTGGCGGTGTGGACCTTGTGGCGGCCGCAGGCCGCTGCCGGCGAGGCCGTGCGATTCGAGATTCCACCATCGCCAGACATGCAGTTCTTCTACGGCGGGGCGATGGCCGTATCGCCGGATGGCCGCTGGATGGTGTTCCCTGCTGTCGGTCAGGATGGCGTGTCACGCTACTGGCTCCGATCCATAGGTACTGTCGAGGCCAGGCCGCTTCCAGGTACCGAGACTGCGTATGTGCCCGCAGCGTGGTCGTGGGACAGCCGATACGTGATCTTCAACACGCTGAGTAATCGCCAACTCAGGAGAGTCGACATACAGGGCGGCCCACCTCAAACGCTGGCCGACGCCGCTAGTGGTCTGAATGGCCTCGCGTCAAGTGAGAGCGGCGGCATTGTCTTCGGCACCGCTGCCAATCTGCCGCTCTTTCGTGTGCCTGCCGGCGGTGGGACTCCGGTTCCTGTCACGGCGCTTGCCGCCGGTGACATCGCACACAGGTTCCCGCAATTCCTCCCCGATGGCCGACGCTTTCTCTACCTCCGCGTCTCGAGCGACCCGAACCTCACGGGTGTGTACGTCGGCTCCATCGACGCAAAGTCAGAGAAGCAGAGCTCGACGCGTCTATTGGCGTCGAACCGGCAGGCGTACTACGCGTCTTCTGCCGGAAGCAACGGTCACTTGATATTCATGCGCGACACGACGCTGATGGCGCAACCGTTTGATCCAGCCACGTTGCAATTCAGCGGCGATGCCGGACCGATTGCGGAGAATGTCGATTCGTTTCCCGTCGTATCGTACGGGATGTTCGCCGTCTCGGACACCGGCACGCTCGTGTATCGCAGCGGGGCCGGGTCGAAGAACGCGCTCGTCTGGTTCGACCAGACCGGCAATCCGGGGACGGCTCTCGGCGAGCCGGGTGACTACTCTGCTCCCGCCGTTTCTCCTGACCAGATGCGTATCGCCGTCGCTCGACTCGTGGGAAACACTCGAGACATCTGGATTATGGACGTGGCACGCGGCACGACAACGCGCTTCACATTCGACGCCGGCGATGACACCAATCCCGTGTGGTCACCGGACGGCGCCCACATCGTCTTTTCGTCGAACCGTGCGGGGCAGCCGAAGATGTACATCAAGGCTGCTGACGGCTCGGGCGAGGAACGCCTGATTACCGACATGCCCGGTACTCCCACGAGCTGGTCGAGTGACGGCCGGTTTGTGTTGTTTATGAGCGCCTCTCCGAAAACTGCGAACGATCTCTTTGCCATACCGGATCCGCGGCAGGCCTCGGCAGCCTCCAAGCCGTTCGTGGTTCTCGCGACGCAGTTCAACGAGGTGCAAGGCCGTTTTTCTCCCGATGGCCGCTGGATCGTCTATACCTCGAACGAGTCGTCCGTGTCGGACGTTTACGTTCGTCCGTTCTCGCCAGAGGGAAATGCGAGCGCTGCTGGAGGCAAATGGCTCGTATCGAATGGGGGCCTGAGCATTTTGCCGCGCTGGAGCGCGGACGGTCGACGTTTGTTCTACACGTTTGCGGCGACGTTCGGCGTCATGGCGGTGGACGTCGACACGCGCTCGGGATTCCAGGCGGGAACACCCAAACGGCTGTTTACCGCGCCGCCGCCGCTCCTCCCCGTCGGATGGGACCTCGCGCCGGACGGCAAACGCTTCCTCTTCATCACCACACCTGCCGGTGGCCGAACAGCGCCGTTCACGGTGGTCCTGAACTGGGCGTCGGCGTTGAAGCAGTAAGACAGTGGAACTTCAGTTAGACGCGTGATCCAATCGCTGACGCGGCGGATCGACTCTAAGGTCGTCTGCCGTCCACCCGTCCAGGCCGTACTCCGACATGCACCGCTCGGCGAATGCCTTCATCCGGTCGTAGTTGCCGGTGCCGAGGGCAGCCAAGAGTGCGTAACGCCGGATTTCCTCGTGACTGCCGCTGTAATTGATCTCGTAGAGCTCGTGGCGTCCGCCGAACTCGGAGCCGATCGCGTCCCACAACAGCTTCATCAGCTTGACACGATCGACCGCCTCCATTCCGCCTGAACCGCGCAGGTAACGATCGAGGTAGCCTCGAAGCTCCGGTGTCTTAAAGTCGTCGGCGTGCGAGTTGAGATAGATCAGCCCGCTTGCCACGGTCTTCTCGATCAGATTCTTCACCTGGACGTACGCCTCAGGGGCGAGCACCTGGTAGGCGAGCGCCGCGTCCAGATTGGGCAGGACGGCCCCTTCGGTCCACGGCATTGCCTTCATCGCCATCGCATCCGACAGGCTCCACAGCATGTTGCGCCATGCGATGACCTCGCCGATGTTCGCTTCGACACCGCGGAATGCGCGCGCACCTGTCGCTTCGGTCGCCTTGATCAGAAGGCCGGTAATGAAATCGAGTTTGACCGCGAGCCTGGTGCACCCATGCAGCATCGCCCGTGGGTGGAATCCGGTCCGCGGGAAGAAGTTGTTCGCCTTCTCGAGATCGGCGTACACGAACACGTTCTCCCACGGCACGAACACCTCGTCCAGCACGACGATGGCATCGTTTTCGTCGAAGCGGCTCGAGAGCGGGTAATCGAACGGGCTGCCGAGCGCCGCCGCGCGCTGCTCGTTCGAGACGCGGCAGATCAACTTGAAGCCGGGCGCGTTGGTCGGGACCATGAACACACACGCGTACGGCTTTTCCTGCACCGGCGTGAGGCCATGATGGGCAACGAACGTGAAGTGCGTGAGCGCCGAACCGGTCGCGACCACCTTGGCGCCGGACACATAGATGCCGCCGTCAGTTTCGCGGGTTACGTGCACGCAGACGTCGCTCGCGCTTCCAGCTGCGCCCGGGGCGAGATGCCGGTCCACAGGCGGATGAATGATCGCGTGGTTGACGAACGCGACGCGTTCCTGCGCGTACCGATACCATCGCCGCGCGTTCTCCTGAAACGGCGTGTAGAACTCCGCGTTGGCACCAAGCGTCGCGAGGAACGAGGCCTTGTAGTCCGGCGACCGTCCGAGCCAGCCGTACGTCACTTGCGCAAAGCCGGCGATCGCATCCCGGGCGGCGAGCTGTTCCCCGGCGTTCGTCGGCGCCTTGAAGAAGCGATGTGTGAATCCGCCCCACTCGGTCGCGGTGCTCAGGACGCCACGGCCGCTCGCGTGGTCCTCATGGAGAGCGTCGTACAGACGCGCCAGCATGCGGGCGCAATTCCGGAATGCAGGATGCTCTGCGATCTTCTTGACCCGCTCGCCGTAGATCCACACCTCACGTCCATCATCCAGGCTGTCGAGATATTCGCTGCCGGTATAGGGGAGCGTCGTCATCAGGTTGTCCTCAAAGGCCCGGCATTGTGGCTCAATCGGTGACTAACTACAACCTGACGCCGAGCGTGGCGCGGCGGCAGCGGATCTACTTATTTGCGTCGGCGGCTGCCGTGTTCAGCTGCTCGAGTTCCTCGAGCTCTTTCATCACGCGTTCGTGGATGCGTCGCGCCTGCCATTCACGCCAGGCATTCCTGATGCCGTTGTAGATCTCGCCCGGGTCGGCGCTCCCGCTGATGAGCGGAGTCGAGAACATCTGTGGCGTCATGACCCTGAGCATCTCCTGATGGGAGATGGCGCCGCGATTGCGATTCGGCCCCGGTTCCAACCATGACTGCCACTGCGGCGGAGCTAATGTGACGGTAACGCCCGATCGAAATCGCGGCCGGCCTTCCTCATCGATCGTGAAGTCGTAGTCGCCGGTCGGCCAAAGCTCACGGGCGATGCGCTCAGCTGAGTCCTGGATGGGACGAGGCGAGGCCTGGCTGTCCGTCTCTTGCGCGCGAAGACTTTGAAAGAGGCACAAGACACAGGCGCCGAGTAGAGCCAGTCGCCTCATACAGATATGACGGCCGGCTGACTTGAACAGCCGTCCATGGCAGTATCGTACCTCTCGATGGCCTGCCCGGCTGAGCCTCGGCGTTGAAGCAGTAGGGCTACGGACGCGGAGCGCCCGCCAGGTTCACCACGATGTCCCAGTGGAAGCGCACGAAACGATAGAGTTCCGCTTCGAGGATCCGCTCCTGATCGCTGTGCGCGCCGAATCCCTTCGGGCCGTCCTCGATGTCGGTCGCCGGGCCGATGCCGTAGCACTGCATACCTTTCTCGCGCAGAAACGCCATGTCGCTCGCGCCCGTGCTCATCGTGGGCAGCGTGGTCGTCTGGTAGTGCTTCGTGACCGCGGCTTCGACGATCTTGAACGCTTCACTCTTGATGGATGACTCGCCGCCGTTGCGTGGCTTCCCCGTCAACGTGGGCGGCCAGCCGTTGAAGACGGCCTCGACGGACGAATCGTTGACGACCTTCTTGATCTGTGCGAGGAAGCGCTCGGCGTTCTCATCTGGCAGCATGCGGACGTCGAGCGTGACCTTGGCTTCGGACGGGATCACATTGTTGCGATAGCCGCCCTGAATCATGTTCGGCGAGACGGACGTGCGGAGCATCGAGGCGTGCCGCGGCTCGTTCTCGCGCAGCCAGGCATCGGCCTCGGCGACCTCTTGCGCATTGCCGCTCAACACCGCGCGATAGCGGCGCGCCTGCTCCGGAGGTGAAATCGCGGCAAGTCGAGAGAAGTAGGCGGCCGTTGTGTCGTTGAGATCGATCGGCGGCTGCCAATCAGTGACCGCAGCCACGGCTTTCGACAGGTGGGCGATGGCATTGGTCATCAGCGGCACCGATCCGTGTCCTGCCGGGCCACGCGAAATCAAATCGATTCCGTTCGGGATCTTCTCGACCGTCTGCACCGAGGCATACCGCACCGAACCGCGCTCGCGGGTGACGCCGCCCCCCTCGGCATAGCAGTACTCAGCATCGATGGCGGGGTAGTGCTGATTGATCACGTATTCGATGCCGATTCGTGTCGCACCTTCCTCGCCTGCCTCCGCCAGGAAGATGACGTCACGATCGAGCGGGACGTTGTTGCGCTTCAGCAGCAACATCACCATCAGCGCGGCCGTCAGGTTGTCTTTGTCGTCGACCGTGCCGCGGCCGTAGATGTAGCCACCGTCACGATCGGCACTGAACGCCGGGTGCGTCCACTTCTTCGGATCGGTGTTGACGACATCGGTGTGGCCCATGATCAGCAGCGGGCGCTTACGCCCCGAGCCCTTGAGTCGCGCGACGATGTTGGGCCGGTGCGCTTCTTGCGCTAACACTTCCACCGGGATCCCTTCGCGTTCGAGGACGTCCTTCACATAGTCTGCCGCGGGCTTCTCGCCCCCGGGGGGATCGGAGGTGTCCATGCGTACCAGCGCCTGAAAGTGGCGCAGTGTCTCAACCTCCGCCGCCGCCCAATCGACCGAAGCTGACGACTGTGCAGCCGGTCTCGCAATGACAGTGCAGACGATCAGAAGCCCAAGCCACCATCGATTCATGGCGCCGATCCTAACAGCTAATGCCTATAATCCCTTCGCCCGTCGGCTGGAAAGGAGCTCGCGATGAGCCGTTTCCTCGTGTTCCTGCTGCTTGCCACCGTTGCCCTGTCAGGTGCCGACTCACCCCCGCTCCTCGCCGCGGTTCGGAACGGCGATCACGCGGCGGTGCAGAAGCTCCTTGGTTCGCGATCCGACCCGAACACTGCTGACGCCGACGGCACCACGGCGCTGATGCACGCGACGATCGAATCCGACGTGAGGATGATGACGTTGCTGCTCGACAGCGGTGCCGGCATCAACTCGAAGAACGCGCTCGAATCCACGGCGCTGCTATACGCGGCCACCGACCTGGCCAAGACGCGGCTTCTTCTCGATCGCGGCGCCGAGGTGAACGTCAGGAACAAGCGCGGCGCCACGCCGATGAGCGTCGCCGTGACGGCGTTCGGATCGACGCCGGTGCTCAAGCTGCTCACCGCAAAAGGCGCTCCGCCCGAAGATCGGCTGATGACGCCGGCGGCCGCCAAGGGCGATCTCGAGGCGATCCAGTTTCTGCTCGGCATCGGTGTCAAGGCGGGCGATGAGACCGGCGCCTCGCTCTCGGCGGCGATCACGGCGCGGTGCGATGCATGCGTGCGATTGCTCGTCGAGAAGGGCGCTCCCGCCAACGCCGCCCGTCCCAACGGCGGCAGCGTGCTGAACGACACCGTGAAGCGCGCGATGCCGGAGCTGTCACAGTTCCTGGCGGACCGCGGAGCGTCGCTCCAATCGAAGGACCGCGAGGGCTTCACGCTGCTGATGCAGGCCGTGCTCTCGATGGAGCCGGGCCCCAGTCGCGATCGCATGGTGGCGTGGCTGCTGTCCAAGGGCGCGGATCCGAACGCGAAGAACGACCGGGGCGACACGGCGTATCTGCTGGCGGCGCGCGTGCGGATTCCTTCCACGCTGGAGCTGCTGAAAAAGGCGGGCGCGCAGGAGACGACAGAAGTCTGGCCGACACCTGCCGGCGGCGCGACCTCCGTGGAGGCGGCGGTGCGAAAGATCCTCCCGTTGCTCGAAACCAGCGGCGAGCCGGTTTTCAAGAGCCGATCGTGCGTGTCCTGTCACAACAACTCCCTCGAGGCGATGACCGTCGCGTTGGCGCGGAAGAAGGGATTCGTCGTCAACGAAGAACAAGCCAGGAAAGAGCTGGGATTCGCAGTGGCCACCGACATGCCATTTCTGGAACCCATGCGAACAGGCTCGACGATCGGCGGAGGCTCGGACACGCTCGGTTACACCCTGATGGGCATGGCGGCGGCCGGCCATCCGGCCGATGCGCTGACAGACGCGCATATTCACTATTTGTCGATCTATCAATTCCCGGATGGCGCGTGGCGGACGACATCGTATCGGCCACCCGAGGAATACGGCCCGTTCACCACGACCGCCGTGGCATTGCGCGCGATCAGGCTGTACCCCATTCCGGGCCGGCGCGCGGAATTTGACGAGCGCTTTGCGCGCGCCAAACGCTGGCTCCTGGCCGCGAAGGCACACTCCAGCGAAGAACGCGCCATGCAGTTGAATGGTCTGGCCGATGCCGGCGCGAGTCCGTCCGAGCGCGCTCCGTTCGTGAGCGCGTTGAAGGCCGCCCAGGCCGAGGACGGCAGTTGGAGCGTACTGCCTGGCATCCCGGGTGAGGCCTACGCCACTGGAGAGATTCTGTACGCGCTCCACGTCTCTGGAAATGTGCCGACGACCGATCCCGTGTACCAGAAGGGCATCCGCTGGCTGTTGCGCAACCAGCTTGCCGATGGATCGTGGTTCATGCCGGCGCGCGCGGTGCCGGTGCAGCCACACACGTTCGAGAGCGGATTCCCGCATGGCTGGCATCAGTTCGCCTCGGCTGGCGCGTCGAGCTGGGCGACCATGGCATTGCTGTTCACGCTTCCGGATCGTTGAGGTGGAAGAGAACTCAGATGAGGCCGGAGCGCTCGAGATGACGCACCGTGCCCTGGGATCGGGTCCGCTTTCGCGCGCACTGGCGGCCATCGTATTCACGACGGTCGCGCTCTTGGAGGGTCGTGTGGAGACGGCTCAAGGCCAGGACCAATCGGCCCGGTTGCGTGTCGCGGAGACGCTTCGAGTGCGCGGGGCCACCGCAACGCTCACGTTCGTGAGCGTGCAACGGGACTCGCGCTGCCCGAAGGGCGCACGCTGTATCCGTGCGGGTGAGGCCGTCGTGGTGTTGAGCGTGCGTGAAGGAAACGGCGACGCCACGACGCTCACATTTGAAGTTCCGCCCGGTGGCGGCGCTTCACAATCCTTCCACGGCTACCGCATTCAGATCGTCGGGCTCGACCCGCAGACCGAGACTGATGTGGAGATTGCGCCTTCCGATTACGTTGCGACGATTGTCGTTGGCCCTTGACGCCTGGTCCTTCGTGCTTGGGTCTTAGTCCGTCCCGGGTCCTTTGGTCCACGGTCCACACCGCACCAAGGACGAACGGACTCAGGACTGACCTGGCACCAAGGCCCAAGAACCAAGGACGATGCCTACACGCATCGAAAACCGTTCGAAGACTCGCCGTTACACGGCGCCGGCTCAATCAATTCTTGTGATAGAACGGCCCCTCCATAACAGTGTGTCCGTCTGCATCAGTCGACTGGACGCGGTACTCGTAGGTGACGCCGCGAGAACCACTGAACGCCATGCTGTGGCTCGTCACCAGCGTCGCATTCGAGTAGGTGCCGCAGCAGGTGAAGACCACGACGCTGTTGGCGGCCACGTTTGTCGTCCAGTTGATCTGAAACTTGGTCGCCGTGAGTTTCACGCTCGAGACATTGCTGACGACGAGGGTCCCAGAATTGACACCGCCCCCCGCGCAGAGCGCCTCGTTCACTCCGACCTCGTCCCATGCGGCCGCGACATTGGCCGCGTTACCCCCGGCAACTGAAATGGTCGACGCACGTGCGGCGCAGAAGTCGGCTGTCGCGGGTAGCGCGGTGAATCCGAGAAAGGCGATGTCCTCCGCAGCGTCGAGCCCGATTCCCTGGACGGCCGTACCGCTGGCACGTTGCTGGTTGGCATTCGTTCCACCCTTGACCAGCAGATAGAACCAGTGATTGGCGATGCCGCTGTTGGTGTGCACGCCTCCGTTGTCGCTGGTGCCGGTATAGCGATCCGCGTAGTGAGATGGATCGCCATCCTCGTTCGGGTCGGCCATGTTGCGAATGCCTTTGGTGCCTGGCGTGATGTCCTCGCCGATGGTCCAGTTTCCGGAGCCGTTGTGGAACTCGATCGCAGTCCCCATCATGTCGGAGAAGGCTTCGTTCAACGCGCCGGACTCGTTCTGGTAGACCAGGTTGCTCGTGGCTTCGGTGACGCCGTGGCTCAACTCGTGGCCGACCACGTCGACGTCACCGGAGAACTCGATGAAAGTCGATCCGTCGCCATCGCCGTAGGCCATCTGTGTGCCATTCCAGTAGGCGTTGTTGTAACGCTGACCGACGTGCGCCGAAGAGACCATGCCCTGGGGGTATTTCGCCAGCCAGTTGAACCCATGAATACTCTGGTAATAGTCATCGGTCACGTTCGCGTAGAACTGAGCGTCGACCAGGGCCCGCTGGCCGGGAGATGTCCTGCCCGCCGTGTTCCAGTTGTCGTCCGGATCTGTGGCAAGCACTCCGGGGAGCTTGTTGCGGTTCTGCGCGTCGTAGGTCTTTTGCCGTCCGTCGTTCGACACCAATTGATAGGTGGATCCGCTTTTCACCGTGAGACCATAAAGATTCTTCGTATCACCCAAGACGCCCACACCGCTTCCCGTGGTCAGGCCGTCGTACTCGTTGAGGATCGTCCCGGTATCGGCATCGATCCAGTAGAACCAGCGGGCATCGACGCCGCGTGACTCGACCCGGTAAAAGTAGCGCGACGTTGCGGGATTGATCATCAGATCGACGTTCCACGCCGCTCCGGTATCGTTTCGGCGTGCTGCCGCGACGCCCTGCGCTGCTCCCGCAGTCAATCGGACGGAGTTGGCTGGTTTCAGATCGACGTAGTAGGCGCCGATGACGGCGTCGCGAACGCCGGCATCATCACGATAGACGGTGAGTTGGCCTCCGAGCACCTCGGCGTCACCGACGTACTGGCGATACCGCTCGGCCGCGATTTGCCCACCGGGTCCCACTCGTTCCTGCGCGATCAGGCGCGCGTCCGGCGGAACGCGAAAAGCTGCGGCTGACGCCCGAGTCAGCGCACGAAAGCCCGAGGGGCCCTGGGTGCCGGGTTGTGAGCGCTGCGCTCCAATTACGGCAGGACCAAGTGCCAACGTCAGCGTCAAGACTGCAGTCGTTCTCCAACTCATTTGGCCACCAACCTCCATCAAGCCTGATCCGCGCGAGCGTGACACTCGATCTTAGCGGGGGTGAAATCGCGTGTCTGCGAGCGGCTTGCACGCAGCCGCATGCATCGGAGCGTAGTTCGGGCAAATGGCGCGACATGGTGACCCAAAATTTTTTGCGTGGAAGTGTGAAAGTGCCAGTTCATACAGCACAGGCTGTCCTCGACGGCGATGCGACCCCGCGGCGTCGACGCTCGCCGACCAGGCCCGTACCTTCGACTATCATGTCGGCTGATGACCACGCGGAGTCTCGCCAGGCTGGGAGTGACGTGAACGTCGGGTCGCGCGTCGGTCCGTACGAGATCGTTGCCGAAATCGGCGCCGGCGGCATGGGCGTCGTGTATCGGGCTCGAGATACCAGGCTCGGACGCGACGTGGCGATCAAGGTGTCATCCGAGCGGTTCACCGAGCGCTTCGAGCGCGAAGCGCGCGCGGTCGCGTCGCTCAATCATCCCAACATCTGCACGCTGCACGACGTCGGTCCCGACTATCTCGTCATGGAGCTGGTCGAAGGCGAGACGCTGGCCGACCTGCTCGCGCAGCGTCCACGCTCGTCTCCTGGGCTGCCCTTCGAGGACACGGTGCGCCTGGCCCGTCAGATCGCGTCGGCGCTCGAGGCTGCGCACGAAAAGGGCGTCATCCATCGTGATCTCAAGCCAGGCAATATCAAGATCACTCCCGACGGCACGGTCAAAGTGCTCGACTTTGGGTTGGCGAAGTTCGATGTGGCTCATGCGGACGCCGCCAGCAGCAGTGACGCGCATCAGTTGACGAACTCACCGACGCTCGATGCAACCGGTGTCGGCCTGATTCTCGGGACCGCGGCGTACATGGCGCCTGAGCAGGCGCGCGGTAAACGGGTGGACAAGCGCGCTGACATCTGGGCGTTCGGCGTCGTGCTTTACGAGATGCTCACAGGCAGCAAACCGTTCGTCGGCGAGGACGTGTCGACGATTCTCGCGGCGGTGATCCAGGCCGAGCCACGATGGGACGGCGTGCCGCGTTCGCTGCAGCGTCTGTTGAAGAAGTGTCTCGAGAAGGATCCGAGGCGACGGCTGCGCGACATCGGCGATATGTGGCATGTCGTCGACGACGAGCCGGTCGCAGCAAACAGTTCGGCGTCAGGATACCTGGGCTGGCTCGCTGCCGCTGTCCTTGCCATCGTCGCAGCCGTCGCATTGTGGGCGCCGTGGCGCCGCTCGACACCGCCCGTCGACCGCCCGCTCGTGCGGTTCGATGTTGACCTCGGCTCGGAGGTCGCGCTTCCAACCTTGGACCGCCCGACTCCCAGCACGCTCGCGATTTCACCGGACGGGACGCGACTGGTGTATGTCGCCAGTGTCGCAGGGGCGCCGCTCAAGCTCTTTACGCGAAGGCTCGATCAATCGAACGCGTCGGAGCTTGTCGGCACCGTCGGAGCGGGGAATCCGTTCTTCTCTCCCGACGGGCAGTGGGTGGGATTTCACGATGGCACCCGGCTCTTCAAGATCTCCGTGGAAGGCGGTGCAGCCACGCCGCTCATGGAAGTAGTCATCTTTGCTGGAGCGATGTGGACGAACGATGGTGATCTGATCGTGGGCTCGGGGCTCAAACAAGGACTGTTGCGACTGCCCGCCGGTGGCGGCGCACCCACGTCCCTCATAGAACTGGCTCCAGGCGAGCTGTTTTATACGATGCCGCAGCTCCTGCCGGGAGGTGATCTGCTGGTGACGATCTACAACAGCCCTCCAGGTCTCGAACGGGCGGCCATCGACGTCGTGTCGTTGCGTGATCGCAGCCGAAAGACCATTGCTCGCGGCGGCACCGGCGCACGCTACCTGCCGAGCGGCCACCTGATTTACACGAACGCCAGCACGATGTTTGCGGTCCCCTTCGACCTCAATGCGCGCGAAACACGCGGCACCGCGGTGCCGGTGCTCAATGACATCGCCTACGATCCGTCTGCGAACCTTCCACAGTACGACATCTCTGCCGACGGCACACTGGTCTATCGCGCCACGGCAAGTCGCGGACCGAATACGGCCCGCATCACGTGGCTCGATGCCACAGGCAAACGGGAAGCGCTGCCAGGGCCACCCGCCGAGTACCCGTCGCTGCCACGACTGTCTCCGGACGGCAAGCGTCTCGCTGCCACGGTGAGGGAAGGGACAAACCAGGACATCTGGATCTATGACACCGAACGGGATCAACGAACGCGACTGACCTTCGGCACCGAAACGTTCGCTTCTCCAGTCTGGAGCCGCGACGGCAAGTACGTGGTATTCGGTTCAATCGGGAACGGACTGTTCTGGGCGCGCGCCGATGGCGGGGGCCAGCCCCAGTCACTGGTGAAGAGAGCGAGCATCGTCTTTCCGTTCTCGTTTTCTCCTGACGGGAGGCGGCTCGCGTTCTACGAAGTCTCGCGCACTCCGCAAATAATGACGGTGGCCGTCGACGACGGCGATGGGCTCAAGGCGGGAGAACCCGAGGCTTATATGAGCAACCCATTTGCCGAGACGGCGCCGAAGTTTTCGCCGGATGGACACTGGCTGGCGTACGAGTCAAACGAAACGGGCCGGACCGAAATTTACGTTCGTGCCTTCCCGGCGGCGGCCCAGGGTGGCAAGTGGCCAATTTCCAACGGCGGCGGCTCGCTCCCGGTCTGGTCGCCGAATGGCCGCGAGCTTCTGTTCCAATCGGGTGATCAGATCATGTCAGTCGACTACAAAGCGACCGGCAATGTCTTCTCCGCGGGGAAGCCACGAGTGTGGCTCACGTCAATGGGAGGAGCGCAGGGATTCGATGTCGCTTCCGACGGAAAGCGCCTGATTGCCTACATACCGACGGCAAGTGGAAACGCCTCGAAGACGGAACACACCCTCGTGTTCGTGCAGAACTTCTTCGACGAGCTCCGACGCCGCGTGCCAATCGCGCCCTGATCCCTGCCATTCACCTCCGCTGTTCGATCGACGGTTTCGTGCCGTTAATACACTCAGCACGCCTTTCAGGAGGTATTGATGAAACGCGCGATCGCTCTCGTCGGCCTCCTCGTCGTGGCCTCGCTTGGAATGGTGCAGGCGCAAAGTCTCAAGGCCCTCCCCGGCACGCGGGAAGAATTCGAGGCGAAGCTTGGCTACCAGACGGGTACCGTGACGATCAAAGGTGGCCTCGCCACGATCCGGATGCCGGCCTCCTTCCGCTTTCTCAGTCCTGAGGGAACCCGCCGCCTTCTCGTCGACGCGTGGGGCAATCCTCCAGGCGCCGCCGATGATGTGCTCGGCATGTTGATCCCGACCGGCGCCAGCCCCCTTTCCGACGAGGGCTGGGGCATCGTCATCACCTACGATGAAGACGGGTACGTGAACGACGATGATGCGGCCGGCATCAACTACGACAAGCTGCTCAAACAGATGCAGGACGAAACCGCAGCCGCCAACCAGGTGCGAGCAGACGAGGGGTTCAAAGCCGTCAAACTGGTCGGATGGGCGGAGCCTCCGTCGTACGACGCCGCGTCGCACAAGTTGTACTGGGCCAAGGATCTCGTGTTCGGCTCGAACACCGATCACACGCTCAACTACAACATCAGGATTCTCGGCCGTCGCGGCGTGCTGGTGCTCAATGCCGTCGCGGACATGAACCAGCTCGCTGTTATCAAGGGTGAGACGAAGAACGTGTTGTCGGCTGTCGAGTTCAACGACGGACACCGCTACGCTGACTTCCTTCCCGGAAAGGACAAGGCTGCGGCTTACGGCCTGGCCGGCTTGATCGTCGGCGCCACTGCCGCGAAAGCCGGGTTCTTCAAAGTGCTCCTGGTCGGCATCCTGGCGTTCAAGAAGGTGATCTTCATGGGGCTGGTGGCGCTTGCCGCCGCGCTCAGACGCTTCTTCGTCAGAAAACCGCCGGAGATCTCCGCAGGGACTTCTCAGTAACCGGGCTCATTGGCGCCTGACAGCGTCGTGAGCGCCGACCGTTGGCAGCATGTAAAGCGCCGCCAGGCCGACGATGATCGCCAGGCTGAGTCCGACATGGACGAAGGCCAGTAGCGTTGCCGTCAAGTAAAGCAGCGATCCCGGCACGTAGGCTCGTGTGATTGCTCGAACCGCGTCATCGGACACGTGACTCGCGATCAACCGGCGGTTGCGGGCCGCGTGCCACCACATCAGGAAATAGAACAGCGCGGTCACGGTGAAGCAGCCACAGTAGAACGCGACCGCCACGGCCTGTTCATGCGTATCGGGGTCGGCAAGATGGTCGGCCATCACCGCCGTCGGGAATGGCAGGAACGCGACGCACAGCAACAGCAGCAGCGTGAGCGTGATGAAACCGTGATCGACACGGTCGACAAGCTTCATCAAGTTGTGGTGATTGGCCCACATGATGCCGATGACGATGAAGCTGATGGCGTAGCCGACGTAGGACGGCCACAACTGCAACAGGGCAGGTCCCACGCCGCCGATGCGGAGAACCTCCTCGTGCGGAGGCAGCCGGATTTCGATCACCAGCAGCGTGATGGCGATCGCGAAGACGGCGTCAGCGAACGCTTCGATGCGGAAGGTTTCGGAAGGAGTCGCGGACATGGCATGACGTTAGTCTGGCTGGCGGCCGCTGACAACCGCCAAACGGGTAGGCTACTTCACCTTGATGACCACCACGCTCGCATCATCGACTGGCTCGGCAAACGCGACGAGGTCCATCATGATCGCATCGTAAATCTGGCGAGCGCCCAGCTGCTTGACGTCGCGGAGTATCTGCTCCAGCCGGTCTGGGAAGTAGCTGCCATTCGGTCCCTCGTGTTCCGTCAGACCGTCGGTGTGCATCAGCAGAATGTCTCCGCGTCCCATGAGCGTCCACTCGTTCATCTCGTAGCGCTCCTTGAAACCGAGCAGGCTCGGCGTCGTGCTGCGATCGATCACGTTGAACGACGGCAGCATGCCAAGTGGAGGGAACGAGAGACAGAGATGCGGACTGACCTCCATGAACCGATCGTGGTGACTCGAAAAGATTGACGGATACGGCTGTCCCGCCGACAGGAAGCGGAACTTCGCATCGTCTGAGATCTCGCCGTAGATCAGCGAGACGAACTTGTTCGTCCCCGACGATTGATAGAAGCGCGTGTTGAGGTTCTCGAACAGCCGCCGCGTGATCTGCCCGTAGCGATCGAGCTCGTAAATCGCACCAAGCAGAAACGCCTGATGCAGCATGGCGGCCAGCAGGGCATCGGTCATGCGATGTCCGGCGACATCGATGAGCGCCACGCCGCCCTTGTGCTGGCAGCGTTCGAGGTTTTCGACGACATCGCGCCGGCGCTCGGCGCCGGCGCGGTCGATGCGCGCCTGCAGATCGAAGCGTTTCTTGAAATCGACGTACGTGATGTGATCGCCGCCGACGGTGCCGCTCACCTGAAGCGAGCCGCCCCAGATGTCGAACCCGTCGAGCGTTGGCACCTCGCCTGGAAGTGGGACCAACTGCTGCGCAATGTCCTGGAAATTCTCCAGCTCGCGCGTGAGCCGCTGCAGTTCGTCTGCAGCGTCTGATTCATCGATGAACATGTTTCCCCGGTAGATATGTCCATGATAGCTGGTCGGGATGGACAGACGTGGTCACTGGCTGGCGGCTCTCGATCGGTCTATACTCGGCACTCATTCGTTACGTGAAAGGAGCTGCAATGTCACAGCGATCGATTGCCTTCGCTGGAGTCCTGACCGCGGCCCTTCTTTTTACCGCATTCATTCAGGCTCCGTTACGCGCCCAATCGGGTTCTTCGACGTACGTGGGACCGCGAACTCCCTGGGGAGATCCAGATCTCCAGGGCAACTACACGAATTTGTGGGAAGCCGGAACTCCGTTCGAACGTCCCGAGGAATTCGCCGGGCGCAAGCTCGAAGACATCGAGGGGGACGAGCTCGTGAAGATCCGCCGGGCCATCCAGGAGCGCACGCGCACCGAACAGCTTGCCGGCGACATCGGCGGCACGCGCTGGATCTGGCTCGATAGCCACCATCACGAGAAGGGCAGCATGGCGTGGTTGGTCGTCGATCCGCCCGACGGAAAGATCCCGGCGCTGACGCCAGACGGGCGCGCGCGTCAAGCCGCGCGGGCCGAGGCGCGCAAGCGGAGCGGACGCGGCCCCGCCGACTCGTACACCGATCGCAGTCTCTACGATCGCTGCATCTCGCGTGGAGTGCCCGGCTCGATGATGCCCGCCATTTACGGCAACTCGTATGACATCGTTCAGTCTCCCGGCTTCGTCGTCATTCGCTACGAAATGGTGCATGAAGCGCGAGTGATCCCGCTCGACGGGAGCCCGCATCTGCCGACGGGCATGCGGAGCTATATGGGGGACGCGCGCGGCCACTGGGAAGGTGACACGCTGGTGGTCGAGACGACGAATATTCGGGACGAGATCGCCTATCGCGGATCGAACGCGGCCACGCTGAAGCTCGTCGAGCGCTTTACCCGCGTGGCGCCAGACAAGGTTCGGTGGGCCGTGACCATCGATGATCCGTCGACGTGGACGAGGCCATGGACGTTTGCGATGCCGTTGACACAGGACAACAACGAGCAACTGGTCCCGTACGAGTGCCACGAAGGCAATTACGCGATGTCGAACATCCTCAGCGCGGCGCGGGCAGAAGAACGGGCCGCTGCCGAGGATGCCAAGAGAGGAATCGTCCGGCCGCGTCCGAACGTTGCGGCCGAAACCGAGCAGGAGCGATAGCGTTCGCGCTACTTCGTTGACGCGGTGCGCGGTACGGACGCGGCGAAGACGTCGACCTGCGCCACATCGGACCAGCCGCCAGCGCCGTGGCCGCTGCCGGGCATCAGGTCGACGAAGCCAATCTCGTCGACCTTGCTCAGATCCGGACGCTCGACGATGTTACCGGTGGTGACGATGCGCTCGATGTCGAGCTTGAGCCAGCGAACATCGGCAACGTTGAATTCGGTGACCAGCCAGTCTCTCGTGCTGCCGTCCGTGCGATCACCGACCAGCCAGGTGCCGTCGGCGAGCTTGACGATCGGGCGAATCTGATGGAACCCCGACGTCTTCGTGTTCCAGCGAATGCGCGCGAGACCGGTGAGGTCGGCGTAATTGGTCTTGTGGCGGAAGGCCAGCGCGCACGGCGTCGAGCACAGGCCGGTCCAGACGTGAGTCGGATTGTTCTCGTTGTTGGCGGTGCCGGTCAGTTGAATCTCCTTGGCCGTGCTGCCGTAGAGTTTGATCTCGAGTGATGCGTTCCCGATGGATTGCTGCGTGACAGGATGTTCGTCGTTGGCTGGAGTCTGCCTCCAGTCTTCACTAAAGAAGACGGGCGGCCGTGTCACGCGTGGGGCTGCGCCGCGACCACCCTGCGGCGCCGGTGCTGGAGGCTGTTGGGCGTACACGCTGCAGGTGAGGGCAGCGGCGACCGCCAGGCTGGCATAAAGTCGTCGTGACATTCGAATCCTCCCAAGCCAGTAAGCATATGACATCTCGGATCCACGCAGACAGGAGACGCTCATGCCCCACGCTCGGCTGATCGTGCTGCTCACTGTGGTCGCGGCGGCGCTGACGACGATTCCTTTCGCGGCCGTCCAGCAGCCAACCGGCGATCCGTTCTCGACCGAGATCCGGAAGGTCAAAGACGGGCTCTACGTCATTCCGGGCTACGACGGAGCCGTCACCGGCGGCAATGTCGCGGTTCGTGTCACGAGCGAGGGCACGATCATCGTCGACGATCGTCTGCCGCCGTCTTCGGCGGAGATCGCCGGCAAGGTCAAGTCAGTCACGTCGCAGCCGATCAAGTACGTGCTCAGCACGCACGGCCACGGCGATCACACCGGCGGCCATCCCGAATTCATCAAGGTTGCCGAGATCATCGCGCATCGCAACAACCGCGCGAACATGATCCGAAGCAAGCTGGCTGCGCCGCCGCGCGTTGTCTTCAGCGACCAGGCGGCCGTCTTCCTCGGCGGCATCGAGGCGCAGGCGATCCATTTCGGACGTGGGCACACCAATGGCGATGCGGTGATCTATTTTCCCGATCTGCGGACGGTCCACACCGGCGATCTCGTGGTGTGGGGCAAGCGGACCGATGGAACCACGCTCACGCCCTTTGTCGATCGCGCCAGCGGCGGCAGCCTCGCGGAATGGGTCACGACGCTCGATGGCGTGCTGAAGCTCGATTTCGATACCGCGATTCCGGGTCACGGCCCCGTGCTGACCAAGGACAACGTGAGAACGTTTCATCGGAATCTGGTCACGCTCCGGCAACGGATCACGGATGTCGTCAAATCCGGAGCGAAGCAGGAGGAGTTCGGCGCGAAGCTCAAGACCGACGACCTGGGTTGGCCGTTTCCGCCCGAGCGCCTGCGGGAGTTGTGGGACGAGTTCGGCGCCGGTCGATAAGTGCTGGCTGCGGCCCTATAATCTCGCAGTTCTTATCAGGGAGGCCTCATGAAGCGGCATGTCTCAGCGATGCGGCTGTTCGCAACCTCGACTCTTTCGTTGCTGTTGATTGGCTGTGGCTCCGGCAGTGCGCCAGCTCCGGCGCCCGCGGCACAATCGGGTGCGCCCGCGGCCCGCAACAGTCATCAGGACTGGCCGACCGGCGACTACAAGGTCGCCGAAGGCTGGCCGAAGCCCTTGCCCGACACGGATCACTCTCACGCAGGTTGGACGTGGGGCTCGTTTGGCGGCGTCTACGCCGAGAACCCCGATCGAATCTGGGTCGCGATGCGTGGAGAGTTGCCGCTCCCTGATGGCGCCAAGCCGTGGACACCGTATGTCGCCCTTCAGCCACCACGCGGTAACTCCACCGGCAACGGAGATGGGTTAACAGCGACGTGTCAGCCTGAGCCGAAACGCGGTTGGGAGCGTCGGTTCATGCATTCGATCATCGTGTTCAACCAGGCCGGCGACCTGGTCGATCAGTGGCCGCATCTCGATAAGCTGTTCGCGCAGCTGCCCTGCGGCCGTGGCCCGCACCAGGTCAAGATCAGTCCGTACGACAAGGAGAAGCACGTCTGGATCATCGACGACCAGCTGCACGTC
>Ga0207701_10000711_pt1 | contig 34995 bp, 31 predicted proteins | sample KBSSwiSSwithPhiX_FD_184294 | JGI IMG/M metagenome (GOLD analysis project Ga0207701, IMG submission 184294) | Switchgrass rhizosphere bulk soil microbial communities from Kellogg Biological Station, Michigan, USA, with PhiX - S5 (SPAdes) (version 2) | ecosystem: Environmental > Terrestrial >... | reverse complement strand
GATTGCCGGGCGCGGCCGGGAGCGTCTGCCCGCCGGTCAGGTTGCGCAACTTCTTGGTGGTCAGGTCGAGCGTCCAGACGTCCGCCGTGTGCGCGCCGCGCGTCGAGACGAAGGCGAGCTGCCGGCCGTCGGGCGAGATGACCCCTTGATCATCGAGATCGGGATCGTCGGTCAGCCGCTCGAGGCCGGACCCGTCCGGGTGCACACGGTAGAGATCGGCCTGTCCCGAGCCGCCGCGCTCGGACGTAAAGACGATCCACCGGCCGTCGGGCGAAAACGACGCGTTGTAGTCGAAGCCCGACGACTGAAACAACGGTCGTTCGTCCGAGCCGTCCGCATTGGCGAGATAGAGCGTCATCGCCGACGGCCCGAGGCGATTCATGAGCATCGTGTGCCGAGGCGCCGCTGAAAGCATCGCGGCGGCGACGCATCCGAGTGACACCAACAGGACGGCCTTCAGCCTCATTGGGGTCTCCTCCAAGTCTTAAGCGGTAGTCGGTAGGTGGTTCGCGTGATGCTACCACCTAGTGCGCCCGCGTTCGAATGCGGAGGACTCAGGCCGGTAAAGGCTGTCCCCGCGTCTCGGGACCGGCTATCCGTGCCGCCGTCAAGCCGACGACGTATACGAACGACATCGCTACGGCGGTCGCAGGAATGCTTCCCGTCGTCGCAATCAGATATCCGGCAAAGAGCGGCCCCAGCGCGGCGACGAACCGAGAGGCATTGAAGACCAACGAAATCGCAGTTCCGCGGACGGCTGTCGGAAACAGTTCGGGAAGATAGACCGACATCCACGAGAACTGGCCGAGTGTGAAGAAGCCGTTGATACCTGCGACGAGAAGCATGACGCTCGGAGATTTTACAAACAGAAATAAACCGATCGTCATCACGAAGGCGCCCACGTAATACAGTTGAATCGTCGGTTTACGTCCCCACTGATCCGCGAGTGCCCCGAACACGATGTACCCGGCGACCGTGCCGATGTTGTAGGTCACGCCGGTCAACGATGCCGTTCGCTGCGCCTCCTGGCCGACCGCTGCTGCGAGCTGACCGGCGTACAACGGAATCCAGGTGGAAATGGACCACCACCCGACAACGGTGCTCAACGACATCAGGAGAAGCAGGGTACTACGGCGTCGGAGCTGTGGATCCGAGAGCACATAGGCAAGCGTGAACTGCACCACTTGCCTGTCTTCAATGCTCGGCGTTCCGCCGATCGCCGCGCGCGCCTTGACCCGACGGCGCCGCTCCCTCGCCTCGAGCCACATCGGCGATTCTTCAACCTCTCGCTGAATGTAGAGGAGCATGAGCGCCGGGAGCGCTCCGATCAGGAACATATAGCGCCACGATTCAGGTCCCGACTGTCCGACGAAGAACCAGGCGACCGATGCCACGAAGAATCCGGCGCCAAATGCTGATTGAAGAATTCCAGCGGCCCTGCCTCGATGAGTTGAGGGCCAGAGTTCGGCGACGATGGCGGTGCCTGCTCCCCACTCTGCTCCAAGTCCCAAGCCAGTAAGGAAACGGCACAACATCAATATTTGGTACGACGGCGCAAAAAACGTGAGACCCGAAAAGATCGAATACCAGAGGATGGACAACATGAGGACGCGCTTGCGTCCCAGGTAGTCGGAGACGATGCCGAAGATCACACCTCCTGTTGCCCAGCCGACGAGCGTCGCCGCGAGGATTGCCCCGGAATACAGAGCGACACGGTCGAGCTGATCTGGCGGCACGAGCTGCCGCATGGCGATCGGCATCACCAGGACGAACGCATAGTTCTCGTAGCCATCGAACATCCAGCCGACCCACGCGCTGACCATTGCGCGTCGCGCGGCTCTGGCGGTCGTGGCAGCGGGCGTGACACGAGTATCAAGCACGGATTGACACACTCCTTTGAACTAGATCAGGCGCTCGATCTGAAGGCCGTGAAGGTACTCAGTCTCGGTCGCGAGACTCCGCTACTTTGCGCGGCTCTTGATGCCCTCTGCGATCATCTGCGTCTTATACACAGCGCCGCGGCCGACGATGAAGAGCGTCTTCTTGTCTCGTCCGGCGAAGCCCACGCTTTGAGGCGGCACACCGGCCGGGATCGTCCCGAGCAGTTCCCCCTGCGGACTGAAGACTCTGATGCCAATTGCGGCTGCAACGGCTGAATACAGCCGGCCCGCGTTGTCGACAGCGAGTCCGTCGCCGCCACTCATCGCAAAGACGCGTGGGTTCTCGAGACTTCCATCCGCCTGAACGTCGAAGGCCGTGATGGTGCCTGCATTGGTTGCGTAGAGGGTCTTCTCATCGGGACTGAGCTGCACACCATTGACGGTCTGCAAGTCCTCGCTCGCCTTTGTGAGCTTTCCAGCGGGCGTGATGTAGAAGAGCAGCGGCTTGCGGCCAGGAGGCGGCGGCCTGAATGCCACCTCCGGATTCGGAATCGGATCGGTGAAGTAGATGCCGTTGTTCCGATCGATCACCAGATCGTTGGGACGAACCAACGGTTGTCCTTCGAACGCGTCGGCGAGCACGGCCGTCGTGGGCGCCATGACCGCGATGCGCGGCTCCCGCGACTGCGTGGCAATCAACCGGCCTTTGTGATCGTAGGCCAGCCCAATCGTCCGATTCGTATGTTCGAGATAGGTCGAAATGTTGCCGTTGTTATCGATTTTGATGATCTTGTCGACGTCCTGCTCAGTAAACAGCATGCTGCCATCGGGCATGCTGATCACGCCTTCGGTGCCTTTGAATCCGTCGCGGATCAGGGTGACCTTTGTACCGCCTCGGATCACTCCTGGGATGTCCGGAGCAATCATCTCCTTTGGCGCGGGTTGAGGCGGCTCGTTCTGTCCACCGCGACCCTGCGGCATCGCCGCTTGCAACGCTGCGATCAAGATGGATGACGCGAGGATCGAAACTCCGGCCACACACCTTATACACATACCAAGTACCGACGCGCGATTACGGCAATACATGTGCGTCTCACATGCGATCTGCGTCTGCTTTCGCGTTGACACGTTTTCGCGCGCGAGTATACTCCGGTCGCTCTACGCATCGTTTCGAAATAACTGATTTGCTGCGGTAACAACGGCGTGATTGCTGATCGATCGCAATCGCAGGCAGATGATTCCTATGACTACGTTCTCGCATATGTCACGGACGTTCGTCGTCGCGGTGTTGATGATGCTGCCGGTTACCGCGTTCGCACAGGAGGCGACCATCGTCGGCAGCGTGAGCGACTCCACTGGTGGCGTGCTGCCCGGCGTCACGATCAAGGCGGTGCACGACGCGACCGGAAACAGCTTCGAGACGGTGACCGATAGTCGTGGCCAGTATCGGTTACCGGTTCGCACAGGAGCGTTCCATCTGACCGCTGCGCTACAAGGGTTCGCGGCTCCCGCTCGCACATTCGAGTTGCTGTTGGGACAGGAAGCCACCGTCAATCTCGTGATGGCACCTTCAACGTTGCAGGAATCTGTGACGGTGACCGGCGATTCGCCGCTTGTCGATTTCAATCAATCGAAGCTGGGGGGCAATATCGATCCGCGACAGATGCAGGAACTCCCGGTCAACGGCCGCAACTGGCAGGATCTCGCCATCCTGTCGCCCGGCAGCCGCACCAACGCCGTCACTGCCGACTCGCCCACCGTGATCGGCAGCAATTCGAATACACAAGTCGGGAGTTACCAGCTGAACCTCGATGGTCAGCAAGTGACCAACAACGTGTTGAACGGCAACGGCAACCCGCGCTACAGCCGCGATGCAATCGCCGAATTCGAGCTCATTACAAACCGATTTGACGCGACGCAAGGGCGCTCCACCGGAGTGCAAGTGAACGCGATTACGAAGTCGGGGACGAATACCCCGGCGGGCACGTTCTCGGGGTATTTCCGGAGCGACAGATTCAATGCGGAAGATTTGGTGGCGCACCGCGTCGTTCCCTACTCGGACCAGCAAATCAGCACGACCTTCGGCGGTCCGATTCAGAAAGACAAGATCCACTTCTTCGCGAATTACGAATACGAACGCGAGCCGAGGACGGCCGTTTACAACACGCCGTACGCAAGTTTCAACCAGGATCTCGCGAGCACCAGGCGCGAGAACAAGTTTCTCGGGCGAGTGGACTTCCAGATGCCGTCTCAGAGCCGTCTGACGACGCGCTATACGAAGTGGAGCAATCTGTCGCCGCACGACGGCGCCGGCGGCGCGACGAGCACCCCATCGGCCGCTCAGAGCATCAATCGGTATCAGGACCAGGTACTGGGCACCTACACGAAGGTGATGAGCAGTAGCACGGTCAACGAAGTCAAAGCGGGCTTCGCGCGGTTCCACTGGGATCAGTGCCCCGACGTCAAGAATCCCAAATCGCCAGCGGGAGGACCGTGCGGATCGGGACTGGGATCGGTTGGCGTGCTGCTCGTCGGCCTGTCGCTCGGCACCGGGCAGTCGACACCGCAGAATTTCGATCAGAGGGTCACGTCGATTCGCGACGATTTCACCTATTCATTCAATAAGGCGGGCCGGCACACGTTAAAAGTCGGCGGCGAATATTTTCATCAGTCCGTGTACTCGTACATCAGTCGGACGAGTATCGGTGTTCTCGACGCCCAGGGCGGCGCGATTCCAGCGAACATCGAATCGCTGTTTCCCAATCAGTTCGACAGCTCGACATGGAACCTGGCGCCGCTCTCTCCCATCTCTCGATTCTGGCGCCAGGGGGTGGGACAGTTCGACTTCACGCTCGCGCGGAACATCTTCGGTGCGTGGGCGCAGGAGGACTGGACTCTTACGCCGCGGCTGACGCTGAATCTAGGCGTTCGCTACGATGCGGAGCCGGGAGCGTTCGCCAATGACGTCGGCTTGGGTCCCTTCTATCCCGCCAACCGGCCGGACGATTGGAACAATGTCGGTCCGCGTCTCGGCTTCGCGTACAAAGTGAGCGATCGAACCGTTGTCCGCGGCGGATGGGGGAAATATTTCGGCGACGAACAGAACCCTCATCCGGCGAAAGGGTTTCAACTCGCCATCATTCCGCAGACGTTGTACGACGGTCGCGCGGATTTTGCTGTCAATCCGTACAACGGCGCGCAACCGACGTTCGAACAAACGAAGGCCGGGCTCTGCGACGTCAGCCTCGTGGCCGGCTGCGTTCGCAGGGATATCACAACCTCACTGAACCATCCGAGCGACCAGATCCCCTGGAGCTATCAGGGCTCGGTTGGCGTGGCGCAGCAGCTGGGAACCGTAGTGGCCATCGACGCCGATTACGCCTACATCGCGACGCGGGGTGACAAGAGCACCACGAATATCAATCTAAGTTACAACCCGGCGACAGGCGTGAACTATCCGTTCACCGATATCAGTAGGCGTCCGTATCCGGATTGGGGCCAGGTCGGAATGTTCCTCAACGGCGGCTACTCCAACTACCACGCGCTCCAGACGGCGGTGACCAAGCGCCTCCAGCACGGGTGGCAGGCGCAGGCGACCTACACCTACGGCGTGTCGAAAGATGCGAGCGCGGTGCCGACGCAGGGACTCGCGGCCGTCCCGTTCAAACTCGCTCCAGACCTTGGCGGCGAGTACACCTACGCCGTCAACGATCAACGCCATCGAGCCGTATTCAACGGCATCTGGCAGCTGAAGTACGGTTTCCAACTCAGTGGTTTGTACCTATACGGGTCTGGGCAGCGCTACGCCACGAGTTGGGGTGGCGACCTGAGGAATCAGTCGATCACGTCTGGCCGTCTGCGTCCGGATGGAACGATCGTCCCGCGTAACAGCTTCGTGGGCGACCCAATCCATCGCGTGGATTTACGATTCCAGCGCCGGTTCAGCCTCGGTGGCGTTCGAGCAATCGACGGGATCATCGAGGTGTTCAACGTCTTTAACCACGCGAATTACGGCTCCTATACGACGCAGCAGAGCGTCACCAACAGATACGGCCAGCCGACGCAGAACAACAACGTCGCGTATCAGCCACGAACGGCGCAACTCGGTTTCCGCTTCGCGTTCTGAGCGCTCGAGGAGTAGAACGGCCATGCGCGTTCGAACCAGTGCGGCAGTCGTATTCGTCGGAGTGCTCGTGCTTGCCGTCGCGTCCGCGTTCCTCCTGGGGCAGCGCGCGGCCAGCGGCCAGTCGGCAGGTTCGCTATCGAGCGGCGCGGTGCCCCGGATGCCCAACGGGAAGCCGAGTGTCGAAGGAATCTGGCAGGCGCTCAACACGGCCAATTGGGACATCCAGGATCACAGCGGCCGAGTCGGTGTGCCTGCGGGACAGGGTGTCGTCGAAGGCAACGAGATTCCGTATCAGGATTGGGCGCTGGCAAAGAAGAAGGAGAACTTCGAAAAACGCGCGCAATTGGATCCGGAAGCGAAATGCTACATGCCGGGCGTGCCACGACTGACCTACGAACCGTTTCCGTTTCAAATCGCGCAGTCCGACGATCACGTCCTGATCATCTACGAATACATTCACATCCACCGTCTTCTGTTCATGGACGGCAGTCCGCATCCCGATCCGGAAGTGATCGATTTCTGGATGGGCGATTCGCGCGCGCGTTGGGAAGGCGACACGCTCGTCGTCGATGTGCGCAACTTCAACGATCAGACATGGTTCGATCGCGCGGGAAACTTTCATTCCGACGCGCTGCACGTCGTCGAGCGCTACACCCGCACCGGGCCGGATCACATGATGTACGAAGCCACGATCGAGGACCCGAAGGTGTTTACGCGTCCGTGGAAGATGAGCATGCCGCTCTACCGACGTCAGGAAAAGAACGTTCAGCTGCTCGAGTACGAATGCTACGCATACGAGCGAGACGAACGTTTGGGAACCGAGGGGACGAAATAGATGCGCAGATTTGCTTTTTACGCGCTGGTCGTTGCTGTCATCGTCGGCCCGTTCGCCCTGGCGGCGCAGGAACAGGAAGGCGCACCCAGACGGCGAGCGCCCAGAGTGTTCGCCGGTTGCCCTGAGGCGCCGGCTCAGTTCGATCCGTGTGCGACGGAGAAGGCGAAGGCGTTCACCCCGCCTCGCACCCCGGAGGGCGATCCCGATCTACGCGGATATTGGGGCCGGACGATGAACTCGTACGACCTCGAGGCGCACCCCGACTCCTTCATGATTCGCGGACAGCCGACCATGATCGTCGATCCCGCCGACGGGAAGCTTCCCTATCAGCCATGGGCTGCGCAGCAGAAAACGAAGAACTACGCGACGTACTACGATACGAATGCGGGATGTCTGCTTTCGGGTCTGCCTCGCACGACCGCGTACATGTCAGACCAGATGCTCGTTCAGCAGAGGCCCGGGTACATCTTCATGGTGTCTGGGGACCATGGATACCGAATCGTCAAGATGGACGGCAGTCCACACGTGGGCAAGAGCATCAGCCTGTGGAATGGAGACTCGCGCGGCCATTGGGAAGGCAACACCCTGGTCATCGACTCGACCAATCTGAATGGCAAGTTCTGGATCGATATCGCTGGAAACTTCAGCAGCGACGCGATGCACGTCGTCGAGCGGATCACGCAGGTTGACGCCGACACGATTCATTATCGGGCCACGATCGATGATCCGAAGGTCTATACACGGTCCTGGACCATCGCTGTTCCTCTGATTCGAAACAAGAGTAAGGACGAACTGTGGCTGGAGTCCTGTCACGAAGGGGAGAAGGACTCGAACCGCCTGCTCGGCGCCGGGCACACACCGTACCCAGGGTGGAACCGCATCGCTGCCGCCGCCGGCCGGTAAGCATCTATCGAGGTTTACGATGCCTAGCACACTGTTCAAGAGCACGACCATCGTCGTGATGCTCATGGCCACGCTGGCAGTACGAGCATCCGCCCACCACTCCTTCGCCGCGGAGTACGACGCGAAGAAGCCGGTGACCTTGAAGGGCACCGTCACGAAAGTCGAGTGGGTCAATCCCCACGGCTGGATTTACGTCGATGTCAAGCAGCCGAACGGCAAGGTTGCGAACTGGGCGGTGGAAGCCGGTTCTCCCCAGGTGCTGGCAAGGCGCGGTTTGAAAAGGAACTTTCTGCCGATCGGCGCCGAAGTGGTGATTACCGGCTACCAGGCGAGAGACGGGTCCAACACGGCGAACGGCGCCTCGGTCAAGTTCCCAGACGGGCGCGACATCTTTTTCGGATCACAAGGCGCCGACGCACCTCCCGCTCCGACTCGCTAGCTTCCCGCCTTGTAGGTTTTGCTGAAGCCGTTCCGCGCGTTGGTGACGGTGAAGCTGCCATCGGTCTGCGCCGACACTTTGATCCAGTACGCCGGTCCATTGTGCTGGGGTGCCGGCGGAGCCGCCGCGCCTCGCTGCGCTGGCGGCAGCGGCGCAACCGGGACGGTGGCGCCCTCCTCCACGTTGGCGATGAATATCCCTGGCACGGTGTACTCCTGGCCGCCCAGCAGCGCAAAGTGAATCTGCCAGAGATCCTCGAGACGGGGCGAGTTGAGCAGCACGTTCATCGCCGCCGGTTGTCCGCCTTTGCGGGGTCCGTTGTTCATGATCGTCACCCGCGGCCGAATGGCGTGTACGAGCGCCTCGGAATTCGAACTCGGCTGCCCATGCCGTGACACCAGGAAGAGATCGACGGTGCCAACGCGGTTGTTCGGACACATCAACTCGACTTCCTGATTCCAGTCGAAATCGGCCAGATACAGGACCCGAAATTTTCCGAAGGTGATGTGGTTCGCGACGGATTGTTCGTCCTCGGTGTTGCCGAGTGGTCCGCCTGATACGGGGTTCACGTCGTGCCGCTTGAAGCCCGCACAATACGGATTGGGCGCACCAGCTCCAGGCAGCGGCGTCTTCAGAATCTGTCCGGTGGCACTGACGATGCGCCAGTCCAGACCGGTAACGGGAATCCTGGTGCCCGTCTTCGCAATCGTGTGCTTCGCCTTGGCGGCAAGTTCGCCGTACTGCTGGAGCACCGGATCGATTTGTGGGGTCGGCTGCACGTTGGCGCCGTGGTCGATGAACTCTTTGATGGGAATCCGCGTCGCGAGCTCGGGAAGACCGCCGACGTGATCGCCGTGGTAGTGCGTCGTAATCAGATGATCGATCTGCGAGAGCCCGGCGTCCTTGACCGCCGCCATGATGCGGTCGGCGTCGCGCACAGCGGCGGCGCCGGCGTTCCCCGTGTCGACGAGGATCGATTCGCCTGAAGGCGTGACCCACAACTGAGCGTTGCCGCCCTCGACATCGACGACGTAGATGTCCAGGGTCTTGGCCGCCCGGGTCTGCGCCGCCGGATACGCGACGAACAATAGAAGAGTCGATAGTGACGCCAGTGCTGCGCGCATCAGAACGCTCCCGTAGTTGCTCCGCATGTCAGTACAGCGTTGAAGCGGTGACCGGCGCGCCGAAGCCGAAGGTGCCAACCAGCGGCAGCTCCAGCGCGACGTCGTTCGGATCCACGCCAAACGTCAGGCCGAGCAGGTTCAGCTCCATGCCTTCTTCGATGCCGACGAGGAACCCGAGCACACCGAACAGATTGACCTGTCCACCCGTACCGCTCGGCGAGCGCGCGAAGACGCGCGCGCCGAGATAGTCCTTGCCGACGGCATGCGCTGGAAGGTCCACACGGAGCTCGGGCACGTGGCGCAGCACGAATGCGGTGAACGTATTGGAATTGGGGCCGGGCCAGATGCGGTAGGTGTTGTCGTATGGGTACGCCGCGACCGCGTGCTCGATGCGCTCGATGAGGGGATCGACGCCAGGGCCGCGCACGTCGGCCAGAAGATCGGGCGCGCTGCCGAACCACCGGCCGTCCGGCGAGCGCTGGCTGATGGTGACGGCGCGGCCGCCGCGACGAACGCGAAATCCTGTCACCTCATACACGGTGAAGGCCGGAGCGTTGGCCGGTTTGGCCGCAATCCACGTATGTACGCCGAAGTAGCCGCGCCACCTGACCGCGCGCGCCGCATACACCTGCACCACCGCCTCTGGAGTGACCGCGGGGTCAGGCGCCAGTCCGACCGGCGCGCGGCTGGCGCTGCGCCAATTGCCGATCGAGTCGGGATCACGATCGGCGTGGGCCAGTGCCAGCAGGAGCAGCGGGAGGATCGGCAGCAGCCACGTCGCGCGTCGACGCATGCGTGACGATAAGAGCCGTGTCGTTCGTCCGGTCATGGGCCGACCGAAGGCCTGCCGGCCCGCACCCAGCCTTCCTGGGCCTCGATGCACTCCACGCTGATCATGAAGTACCGAATGTAGGTACCGCGGTCGATGAAGGGGTGCGGCTCCCCCGCCGTGCGGGCATGAAGCGCGGCGATTCTGTCGGTCTTGCCGTCGATGAATGTCTGATCGCGGTAGGGATGATTGGCGATATACCCCTCCACGCCGGCATCTTCTCCGATCTTGAAGAACCGGTCGAACGACTGCTTGTATGCGAGCATGCCCGCATCCATCCGGCCAACCTGGCCGGTCGGCCCGAGCTCGCGCGGGATGGCGCTTCCGCCCCAGAAGGAAAGTAAATGGCGGCGTCCGGTATCGGTGACGGGTACCAGCATGGACACCGTGCCTGGGGTGTGGCCGGGCGTGATGTAGAACGTGAGCGTCGTATTACCGAGCGTGAGCTTCTGTCCGTCGGTGATGTCCATTTCGCGGGCGGGCACGCCCGCGAACTTCCCGCCGGAATCTGGTGGAGGCAGCTTCGCCACCATGTCCCAGTCCGCGGCTGACATCAGCACACGCGGGTGATACGTCTCCTGGAGGTACTTCGCTCCGCCGAAATGGTCGTTATGGCCGTGCGTGAGGATCAGATACTTCATCTGGGCCGGGTCGAGGCCCAATTTTCTGTAACCTCCAATGATGACGCGCTGCGCTTCCTCGGCATCGTCGAGGCTGTCGATCTGGATGATGCCGGCGCTGGTCACGATCGCCCACGTGGCGACGCGGTTCGTTCCGAGGTAGTACAGCTGATCGAATATCTTGGTGGGCGGCGCATCGGCCAACGCTCCGCCGCCGGCGGCGGCGTTGCCCGGCGGCATGCTGCAGTCCACGAGATTGCGGGCGGCCAGGTCGTTGGCTGCCAGAAAGCGCGCATTTTTCACGTGCGCGAGGAACGCCATCGGGTCCGGTCCACTGGCGGGCGCTGATCCTTGCGCGTCGGCTCGAGATGCGAGCGCGGCAACCGCGAACGCAGCGATGGCCAGCAGCAACGTCCGAATGTTCGCCATGGTTCCTCCCGTTCAGGGAAATCACGCCGCTCACCGTCTTCAAAGCGTGCGGGCAGTATAGTCGGATTGCCTGCAGGCCACGCTCGAGGAAACGTCACGCCTTCGCGCCGGTCCCATCAAACGCGAAGAGTTCCTCGACAGCCGGAACGCGCGGGGCGAGGTGCTGCTCATGAAGGTACTGCGGCAGCGCCTCGAGCGATACGCGGTTCGGCTCGATGCCGTAGGGCCAGAAGTCACGTCCCATGACGCGACGCGTCTCCTCCATCTCCGCCACGACCCACGGCAGCGTCAGCTTCAGAGCATCGGTTTCGACAAGCTGTTGGTAGGCCCACTCTTTGGCCTTCACGAACGCGTCGAAAAGACTCCTCGCCGCCCATGGGTGCCTTTCATAGACGTCCTTCCGCAGCACGATCGTGTGCATGATCGGGAAGATGCCCGTCTTTACGAAATAGGCCTTTTCGGTCTGACGGTAATCGGGGAAGAGTCGCCGCACAGGAGAATCCGGCCAGCCGAGCGCCTTCGGTGCATTCGGCGAGATGATGGCGTCGAGCTCGCCTCTCTCGAGCATCGGGCCCATGTCTTGTTCCAGCGGCATCCGCGTGAGTTTCACCCCGGGAAGCTCGAAATCGATCCGTGACGGCCGCTGCAGGCCGTCCTGCGTGCCACTGAACCACTCGATCGCTTCCGGTTCGACGCCGTACTCGTGCAGCAGCAACCCGCGCGCGAAAACGGCTGCCGTCATGGAATATTCGGGCACGCCGATTCGCTTCCGGATCAGATCTGCGGGTGCGGCAATGCCGGCATTCCTATTCACATAGATGCATGAGTGCCGGAACAGGCGCGAGGGAAAAACCGGGATCGCCATGAACGTGTCGTCGCCCCTGGACCGGAGCATCGTGTAGTTGGACAGCGACAACTCGGATACCTCAAATTCCTGATGCCGCAGCATCCTGAAGAAGGTCTCGCTGGGCCTGGAGATGATGGGCGCGAGCTCGATGCCTTCTGGCTGGATCGTCCCGTCGATCAACGGACGAACCCGGTCGTAATCCCAGAACGCAATCGTCAGACGCACTTTGCCCATGAGTCCCCCTCTTATCTCCCGTGTCGCACACGGTGCGACGGGCGAATTCAGTTGTTTCAACGCGAGCCGTTCCGACCGTTTACGTAACCTCCCACGCTGCTGTCCCACGCGGGATTCATGCTTGGCTTTCTCGGCCTCTGTCGAGACTCGGACCGCGCAACGTCACCGAGCGCAGACCAACTTGTCGAACAAAAGGCGCCGAAGTCGATGTCTTCGTCAAGGGCCTCCCCTGCATGTTTTGCCGTGGATGGCGTGCTTCCGCGCACCGTTCACCGGCTGTCGCCGGGTGGCAACAGTCATGACATCCACTGCCTCCTCATGTGGGACTCGTTTCAGGTGGTTCCGACTGAGGGTGCGGCACATCGGGTCTTCTCACATTCGCGCCCAATTTCATCAGGAGAACCATCAGGGTCGCCGGGGAACTTCACCCCCCCAAAGTTTCGAGGAGGAAACGTTCGGATGAGAAAGCAGATCTACATCGCGCTTGCTGCGAGCCTGTTGGCAGCGTGCGGGGAAAACGGATTGATGAACTCAACCGCAGCACCATCGCAAGTTACTGCACCGCAGGCGAGTGCAGATGCGAAACTCTCAGCCCGCTATGTGCAAGGTCCGAACTCCTGCCCCAACGGCGAGTTGGTGAGCGGCATCACTGTGAACACCAACTCACAGACGCAGGCGTACATCACCTGGAACGATGTGGGGAGCATCCGCGAATACATCGTGCGAATCACGCGCTACCAGACCGGCGAGCTGGTGTTACAGCACTCCGTCAAGAACCGCACGTTCGACAAGGTCTCACTCGCCGGCAGCACTTACGTGGCCTACATCGGGTATCAGAACGATTGCGGCGGTTTCGGCCCGTTCGGCAGCGGGGTGGTATTCAGCCTCGACAGCGGCGACACCACGCCGCCACCGAACACGCCACAGCCTCCAGTGATTGAAGATGGCGGATACGATGATCCCCCACCGCCGCCTCCGGGCGATGTGGACGATCAGGTCAACAACAATGAGGGCGGCCCGCAAGGAGGCAACCCTTGCCACTTGAATCCGACGGGCAACGGTCCGGGCAATGACAACGGCTACGATCACAATGGTGACGGTCACGCCGATTGCGGACACGGCAACGACAACAACAACGGCAACGACAACAACAATGGTCACGGCAAATGACGACGACCATCACTCCCACGGCGGCAACGAACACCGCGACTAGCACGCACCTCTAGGTCTTGAGAGCCCATACCGTTCCGGGTTTCGGGTGGGCTCAACTACTCTTAGACGTTGTCGGTCCCGCTCGTAGACATGCTGAAGAAGGCGGAGCGGGAGAAAGACACGCGTCGGACGGCCGCTGGCTGAGAAGGTCGGTGCGCCGTCCAACTGAGCTACAGGCGTAGACGTTGGAAATACCGTTGCTACCGGCGCATTCGCAATTCCAAGCCACCCCAAGCAGAGCCTCTGATTCGCCCAGTAGAACGATTGATCTGTGTAATCGAATCGTCCTTGTGTGACCAGCCAGAAAACTGAACTAATTCCGTCATTTCAACGTACGTCGGAGAGATCGTCCTGGGATCTCTGTTTGCTTGGCGGTCTGACCTGGGATCTCGATTCCTGATCATTCGTGAGGGCGCGAACAAAGATCGCGTTCGTTTCCAATGCTGCAGAAGCTTGACTGGCTCAAACGATTCCTTCACCTCTCCGAGCCGCGCATCGAACATCTCGCCACGTTATGGACGGTGCGCGGTCCGAGTAACCGTGATCTCACCTGTTGCGCCTACAGGGTTCAGACTGGCCTCGAGCTGCGAATCGAATACAGCCCCGAGGACATCGTCGCAAGCCAGCTGTTCCGGGGCCGCCATGCGGATGAACGGCTCTGCCAAAAAGCAGATGTCGGGCGACTGACGCTCATCGCAACGGGTTTTCGAGAGATTGCGACGTAGCACGTCGTGTGCGCCGACCGGTCCATCGAGCGCACGTCGACGCGGTCGATCAGCCATTCGCCGCCGTGCGTGGCGGGACAGCGCGCGATTCTCATGCGTGTTCACGCGCACGCTTCGCTGAACGCGCTGAAGTGACGCGCGCGGACGCGGATGGCGCGCCCGGCAGGACTCGAACGCGGCTCGCCGCTTAGAAGGCCCACTGTCTTCGAATGGAAGGCGATGCAGAGCGGCACACTCAGGCGTCACGACGCCCTACTTCCTCACGGGGACGAACTTCTGAACTCGCTTTCCGGTCTCCACCTCGCCGGTGTAGATGTTTCCCTTCGAATCGCTGGCGATCCCATCAATGAAGTGAAACATTCCAGCCATCCGTCCGTTGTCGCCGATCGACCCGGCAACCATTCCCGACGTGCGATTCACAATCCACACTTTGTCGTTCGCGCCGTCCGCAACGAAAACGAAGTCCTGCCGCGGCGCCGGCGAGAACGCCAGGTTGAACACCGTTCCGCATGGGCCGTACTTGTCGCTGCCCGGTCCGCCGCACTCGGTACCGCGCGCGGGCGTCGAGGGGTGAATCCAGAACTGTGTGACGAACGTGCCCTGCTTCGTGAAGACTTGCACGCGGTCGTTGCCGCGATCACAGACGTACACGCGGCCGTCGTTCGAGAGATGGATGCAGTGGAGGACATTGAATTCTTTGATGTCTGGCGGCGGGCCCGATGTGTCGTACGGCGCCACCCGTTCGTTCGGGATCTCGGCGAGTGGAACACCCTTGCCTCCCCACCCGCGCTTGAATGCACCCGTGTCCATGTCGAACACGAGGATCCGTTTGTTGATGAACTCGGTGTCCGCGATGTACAGCTCACGCGCGTCCTCGTCAAAATCGAACCCCGCGACGCCGCTGATCAACGCGTCGGTCTGCTGGTTGTTCTCGACAAGAGGCGGCGGGGTTTGCCCCCGAGGAATCGGCGGCGGTACGTGGCCAAAGTCCTTGAGCAGCTTGCCAGCGCGACTGAACTTTAAGATGGTTTCGCCACGCCCAGTGCCGGATATCCACACGTTGCTTTCGCGATCGATGTTGATGGTCTGCTCGCCCGGCCAGTTCGGAACATATCCCGGTCCGCCCCATCCCTGAATCAGGTTGCCAGCCGGATCGAATTCGAGCACCGAAGGGCCGGCGATACAACAGTCCGTGCGCGGTGGAGTGGTTGATGCGCCGTTCTCGTCAGGGCGTATCTGCCGCGACCGATTCAAAACCCAGACGTGGTCGTCGGGACCTACGGCCAGTGTCGGCACCTGCTGCATGATCCATTTGTGTGGCAGCGGCTTTGGCCAGAACGGGTCTACACGATAGGCCGGCGGTGCTTGCGCCGATGAGACCCCAAACCCCGCCAGTATCCAGATAACGCATGCAACTGCCACACACGCCATCGCGCATCGCGTCGACTTCATGGGGCGATAGCCTAACATCACGCGGCGCGAGGTATGCCTCCCAACGTTTCATTCAGCGGACCGCGTTCGGAGTCGTCAGCAGCGTCCCACCCGCTCTTTGATGCGTCGAGCCGCGCCTAGCGACGCGACGACGCGCAGGAACGTTACAGAACGTTCGTTTTCGTGCGTCTTCGGTCAGATGCGCGGCAGCTCGCCGAGGTCATCCACGGCTGGGCATCTGGAACTCCTCGACCAGCACCATGCTGACGTTCTTCGTCGACGATTGGCGGACTCGCTTTGCTTCTTGATAGGCAGGATCGTTGTAGAGTCCGAGCGCTGCTTCCTTCGACGGAAAACGGATGATCGCGTTCATCGTGCGTCCGGTTCCCTCCACGACAGTGGCGGCGGTGTCGGACGCCAGCACCTCACCGCCATATTTCGGCAGCAGGCTCAGGACGACCGGCGGATACACCTGAAACGCATTCATATCAACGATGTCGTAGCTTCCGATGTACAACACGGCCATTGTGGTCATCTCCTATTCGATGCAATCTGCCATGGGGTGATGATAGAGCGTCGGCATCGACGACAAGGCGCTCTAAGCGCCCGTGTCCGCGGCGCTGCCCCGGCTATGGATCGCGGAGCGTTCGACTCGACGATTGATCCATGCGGCGTTGTTGGCGATTGCAGTTTCGGAAAACTGAACCGAAGTGTGGCGCTTCCTACGTGCTTTGAAGTGTTGGTTGTTGATCGCGGCCGCGGGGAGCCAGGGTGAGCGGAGCACGGACGAGAAGTCGAAGACGACCAAGAGTTTCATCGCCGCGACATCGGTCGCGGCAGGCGATGCCGGGACCGATGTCTCGAACAGCTCGACCGCTATGACTTCTTCGGCTGCACCTCGATTTCCGTTGCCACGTTATCTTGGCCCTTCTTGGTGTAATGGATCGTCAGCGCCGAACCGGTCATCGTCGCCAATCCAGCAACACCCTTATCTGCTCCCGTGATCTTTGTAGCGTCCGTGTAACTGAACTGCATCTGCGGATCTGCTTCGGTCTTGATCACAATCGTCTTGGCGCTGGTGTCAATCTTCACGAGCTCTCCGCTGGCGACGCTGGCCGCCGGCTGCTGACGAGCGCCGCCAGAGTCTTGCGCGAAGGTGGGAATAGCTCCGGCAATCAACAGAATTGCTGCCAGAGCAATCAGCGCATGTTTCACGAGTGGCATCGGCATACTCTCCTTTTTGGGGTGTGCGCGGAGCGCTGACCAATGACCGTGCCAGAAGGCGATCGCATGGCTTCGCCGCTATTACGGTTTTGATTCCTCACAGCTGGTCGTGCCGAGGTTTGGTGACCTGCTGCGAATCAGAACTCAGCTTCCGGATGGTTTTACACGATCGCCGGTGGTGGCGTGTTTGCAGAGCTAACTCGACGTGGTACCGTGAAGGCCTCTTGTTGAGTTCGCTCAAATGAAAACTGAACCGGCGAACGCGGTTGCTGCAGAGTCGCGGCCCCCGCGGAAGAAGCGTAGAGCTGCGCGGGTCTTGGGTCGATTGCTCAAGCTTTCCTTCGTGGTGGTGCTTCCGCTCATCCTTATCCCCACGTTACTGCCGCGCAAGGTGTCAGCCAAGAAACTGTCAGGAGCAGAAGCCCCGGACGGTCCGACTGCGCGAGAGTCGCTCGTTGCTCGCGAAGCGCAGATCCAGGATCTGGTGAACAAGCTCAAAATCCGGATGTCTATCCTCGACATGGTCGTCGTATCGATCGTCGAACACAACCAGCTCGTCGTATCAGTCGAACGTGCGAAGGACGGTACAAATGCCTTCTCTCTCTCGATCGATCGCGATTTTCTGGACGGGTTGACAGCGGACGAAATCGCCGCCGTCGTTGCGCACGAGCTCGGTCACGTGTGGATCTTCACCCACCACCCCTTTCTGCACACTGAGGAACTGGCTAACCAGATCGCGATGCACGTCGTTGCTCAGGACACTCTTACGGCTGTGTACGACAAGGTCTGGAAGCGCGTGGGCCGCAAAGGCGACCTTGTGTATCTGCCGCCCGCCGCAGGGACGTCTAGCGTCCAATCAAAATAGCGGTACGAAATCGACATTTTTTCGGTCGCGCCTCCTAAAGGCCCGCTGACAGGGCCAACGAAGGGTAAATTCCTCTGTCGGGAGCACGGTGAGATAACATCCGCCGGCGGCTCGTTCGAGTAGATGGATGTCTCATCGACGAAAAGCAGAGCGGAGGATCGTGATGACGAGGACCAAAGTCTGTGCAGGAGTCGTCGTTGTTCTGTGTGCCATTGCAACGCTTGCCACGAGCGGCATCGGCTACGCGCAAGTGGTCGCGCGACAGGCGGTGGACAACAACGGCGCACCACAGTACCGTGTCGACCCGTTCTGGCCCAAACCGCTGCCGAATAAGTGGAGCATGCAGCAGATCGTGGGGATTTTTGTCGACCAGATGGACCACGTCTGGTTCCTCAACCGCGGTCGATCCGCCCTCCCCATCGAGCTGACGGCCGAAGGGAACCCCTCGCCCGCGCTCTGCTGCGTCCGTGGACCTGAGCTCATCGAAGCCGACCAGCAGGGCAACGTCGTCAACGCATGGGGCGGCCCCGGATTTCACCCGAAGTGGCCGGTTCAGCTGCAGACCGTGGTTGTCGACACGAAAGGGTTCGTGTGGGTCAGCGGCGAAGCCAATGAGGACAGCATCCTGAAGTTCACGCGCGACGGGAAGCTCGTGTGGGATTTCGACCATCGTCCGCCACCCGAAGCCGCGAAGATGCCGGAGAACAATCAGGAGACGCGCTACATCATCAACAAGGGGCGCTTCCAGCTCGACGAGGTCGCCAACGAGCTGTACATCATCAACCAGAAACGCGTCACGATTTACGACGCCACGACGGGCGCCTACAAGCGCGGCTGGGGCGGCCACGGGATGCCGCTGAGCGAGATCGAGAACGGTCCGATCTCGGGCTACAAGTGGAATGGCGGGCCGCCTCCCGAAGAAAAGAACTTCGTCCCCACGCTGCACTTCGTCGAGATCTCGAAGGACCGGCGCGTCTACATCGGCGAACGCGGCCAGAACCGCATCCAGGTCTTCACCACGGAAGGGAAATGGCTGCAGGACATTTCCGTCTCGCCGAATTCACCCGCGCAGCGCGGGGGCTGCGGTGGGCTGGACGCGGGGATCAAGGCTCCCCCGGTGCAGATCGTCGGCACGTTCACCCAGTCGATCTGCGGCACGACGTACAAGATGATCATCTCCAAGGACCCGCAGCAGAAGTATCTCTTCGTGGCCGACGCGCACAACGACGTCGTCTGGACCATCGAGCGTCAGAGCGGCAAGACGCTCGGGTACTTTGGCGGAAGCGGCCGTCTGGCCGGTCAGATGACTTTTCCGAACGCCATCGGGATCGATAGGTTCGGCAATGTCTATGTCGGCGAAGTCGACTTCGGCAAGCGGATCCAGAGGTTTGCCCCGGTTCTCGCGGGCGCGCGCTAGACATCGCCGGACAATCGCTTGCTGACCGGCGCGCCTCGAGTCGGCAGCGCACGTTTTCGAATCTGCGCCGCGTAGTCCGGCGGAATCTGTTTCCACGTGGCTATCGCGTGGCGAATGAAGTACAGTCGGGGCACTGCTTTCCTGAACCTGCTGCCTGATTCTCGCCTGCGCTAGGCCCGTCACGCATCAGCCTTCATCAAAGCCCTGCACGACCGGGGCGCGGCGATGGGCGAACGCAATCTCCGCATACGTCAACGAAGGGTCCTGCAACCGCGATCAGTTTCGTTCACAGGGGCCATATCACCAGAAGCTGTGAGAGCAGCGCACGTGACGCAGCCACGCCAGACGCGGTGTTTCAAACAGGCGCTTGCACGTGTTCAGCATCTGTTCACGGAGACACGCGGCGTAAAGCTCACCGCCGATGACGTCGCGCTGATGGCAGGCCTCGACCGGGAGGTGTGTCGGGTATTGCTTCGGAGCCTCATCGAAACGGGCTTTCTTGAGCGAGAGCCCGGGGGGATGTTCGTCCGCACCTCGTCGGCTTGGTACTAACCTGACCATGGAGGATTGAGATGGTAAAGAAAATGCCAGTAACGCCGCGTGCTGCTCAGAGCACCGCCAAGACCGATGTCCTGACCCGCGTCTCAGCGGAGGCCGTCAGCTGCTGACACGCCCATCTCTTCCTCTCTTCGCGTCGAGCAGACGCCGGATGTCAGTGCTATGATTGGCAGTTGCCAGCTGTGAGTGCCAACCCACAGTGTGTGCCGCATCAAATTCCAGGTATTTGCGCGGGTCTCTGGGGGCCAGCGCTCCCACCAACGTTGGAGTCCACTCACATGAAAGTCAGACCACTACACGACCGCATCATCGTCCAGCGCATCGATGAGGGCGAACAGAAAGTCGGCGGAATCATCATTCCCGATAGCGCGAAGGAGAAGCCGCAACAAGGAAAGGTCATCGCTGTCGGTCTCGGTAAACGGGAAAAGGCAGACCGAGTGCCGCTCGACGTGAAGGCAGGTGACACGATTCTTTTCGGGAAGTACTCCGGGCAGGACATCAAGCTCGATGGCGAGGAATACCTCATCATGCGCGAGGACGAAGTGCTCGCGGTTCTCGATTCGAAATAACGCGCGCACGGGCGTCAGCCTGTGCGGCGCGATGGAGTCTTAGGAACATGGCAAAACAGATTGTGTATGGCGAGCAGTCGCGGCAAGCGATTCTGCGCGGCATCAACCAGCTCGCCGACGCGGTGAAGGTCACACTCGGACCCAAGGGGCGCAACGTCGTACTCGACAGGAAATTCGGCTCGCCGACGATCACCAAGGACGGCGTCACCGTCGCGAAGGAGATCGAGCTGAAGAATCCGCTCGAAAACATGGGCGCTCAGATGGTGCGCGAGGTCGCGAGCAAGACGTCGGACACGGCCGGCGATGGCACGACCACCGCCACGGTGCTCGCTCAGGCCATCTATCGCGAGGGGGCGAAGAACGTCGTCGCGGGCGCCAACCCGATGGAGCTCAAGCGCGGCATCGAAAGGTCCGTCGAGGTCGTCGTCGAGCAGATCAAGAAGATGTCGCGTCCCGTGTCGGGCAACATGGTGGCGCAGGTCGGCATGATCTCCGCCAACAGTGACTTGACGATCGGCAAGATCATCGCCGAGGCGATGGAAAAGGTCGGCAAGGACGGTGTCATCACGGTCGAAGAAGCAAAGACACTCGAGACGACGCTGGACGTGGTCGAGGGCATGCAGTTCGATCGCGGGTATCTCTCCCCCTACTTTGTGACAGACGCCGAGCGGATGGAGGTGGTCCTCGAGAACCCGGTGATTCTGATCCACGAGAAGAAGATTAGTTCGATGAAGGATCTGCTGCCGGTGCTGGAACAGGTCGCGCGGATGGGACGCCCGCTGCTCATCATCGCAGAGGACATCGAAGGCGAGGCGCTCGCCACGCTCGTGGTGAACAAGCTGCGGGGCACGCTACAGGCTGCGGCCGTGAAGGCGCCTGGCTTCGGCGATCGCCGCAAGGCGATGCTCGAGGACATCGCGATCCTCACCGGCGGAAAGGCCATCACCGAGGACCTCGGTATCAAGCTCGAGAACATCAAGGTGGAAGACCTCGGTAAGGCGAAGAAGATCACCATCGACAAAGACAACACGACGATCGTCGAGGGCGGGGGCACAACGGCCGCAATTGAGGGACGCGTCAAGCAGATCCGCACGCAGGTCGAGGACACCACCTCGGACTACGATCGCGAGAAGCTGCAGGAGCGGCTCGCGAAGCTGGTCGGCGGCGTCGCGATCATCAAGGTCGGTGCGGCCACTGAGACCGAGATGAAAGAAAAGAAGGCACGCGTCGAAGACGCGATGCACGCGACCAAGGCGGCGGTCGAGGAAGGCATTGTCCCTGGCGGTGGCGTCGCGCTGCTGCGCGCCAGCAAGGCGCTCGAAGGGCTCAAGCTCACGGGCGACCAGCTCGTCGGTCTCAACATTGTCAAGCGCGCCATCGAGGAGCCGATGCGCCACATCGCGACCAACGCGGGCGCGGAAGGGTCGATCGTCGTGTCGAAGGTGAAGGATATGAAGCAGGACGAAGGCTTCAACGCCGCGACCGAGGTCTACGAGGATCTGGTGAAGGCGGGCGTCATCGACCCTGCCAAGGTGGTCCGGAGCGCGCTGCAGAACGCTTCGTCGATCGCGTCGCTCCTGCTCACCACCGAAGCCCTCGTCTCCGAGATTCCTGAGGAGAAGAAGGACGCGCCCCAGATGCCGCATGGCGGCGGCATGGGTGGGATGTACTAGTTCGAGGTTCTCGAAGTAAGTGGACAGTACACGGGCTGGGTCCCTTCGGACCCGGCCCTCTTCTTGTACCGCTTGTACCGGCGAGTACGGCGGATCCACGAAATGTCCGACGTGCTCCGCGTTCCCTGGGCCCGCCTGTTCATGCGGCACTCCCGTTGCGCCGATAACTCCCTGCGAACGGGTTTGACCAGCTGTCGCGGCCTACTGGAGGCCCTGTTCGTGTCACCGGGAGGCGTCATGGGTCCACTGCGGGATCTGCTCGCGACCGACCATCGGCAGACGCTGGAGTTTTTCATTTCAGGCCTTCGGGAGGTATCCGAGCCCACCGTTGATCGAGAAGAGCTGTTGTACAACGCCAGCGTGCTTGCGCACTACGCTCAGGTATCCACACAGGGCGGCGTCGAATGGCCAGCTCCCGCGAATCTCAGCGACGTCTTCGACCATTTTGTGTGCGACAGCCTGCTGCGCGACAGTCTGATGATGGAAGTGGCAGGGACGCAATGCCTCTTATTGGCGGGGTTCTTCGAGGATCAGATGCGTGGGCGGCACAACATCCGCTGGTACTCGGAGTTGGGCTCCGGTTTTTTCAGCCAGGCAGCCGTCCACGAACGCTCCTCGCGCAAAGCCCGACTCCTCGACGCGATTGCCAGGCGCTTCGAACCCTGGCGTCAACGGCACGCGCTGCTGAGCCGGGCCTTGCGAGACCAGCCTTATCTCCTCACGTGATGCCGACGCACCCTGCGTGGATTCCGTGAGAGTTTCAGGGGTCTTAAGTTCTGGAGACCTCGCGCCGTATACACTGAGATGCATGCTCACACTGCCGCGGATCACGGTCTTCGTTGCGGCTACAGCGGTGCTCGGCTCGGCCGGCGCCGCGGCGGCCCAGAATCACACGCGGCCGGCTCTCGATGAAGCGCGAGGTCTTTTCTACAACGGACAATACGAAGCAGCGGCGGCGTTCGCCCTTCCGTACTGCACCGTCGAGCGGGTCGATCTCGACGCCTGCGAACTCGCAACGTCGGCAGTGCACTTCCAAATTCGGCGGCTGCTCGGCAGCGGCAAACAGAAACTCAAATTGAACGCGTGCGGCAAGTGTCAGCCCCTGATGACGACGTTTCTTGCCGGGATCGCTCGCGGCCAGGCGGCGGCGACCGCGACACTCGCGGCGCACCCGGCCGACGACGAGACACGGTTTCTCCTCGCCAAGATCGACCTGAATTATGTGTGGCTGCAATTGGCGACCATTGGCCGCAGGACCGGATTGAAAGAATACCGTCAGGCGCGTCGATTACTGGATGAGGTCTTGACGAGGAATCCGGGCATGGTGCGCGCTCAGATTGCCCGAGCGTGGATCGACTACATTGTCGATACACGGATGCCGCTTGGAACCCGGTGGCTCCTCGGCGGCGGCGACAAGAATAGGGGGATGCGTGTTATCCGCGAAGCGGTGGCAACCCCGGCAGAGTTCTTCGTCGCCACGGAAGCGGGGTTCGCACTGTGGGACATGCAGGTCCGTGAGAAGCAGATTCCAGCGGCGGTGGTAACAGCGCGCAGCCTAGCACGCGACTTTCCAGCGAACGAAGAACTCGCGCGGTTTCTTGCCCGTAACGATCCAGCTTCGGCGGCCAACTAGGCCGGTCCAGCGGGGGCGGTCATTGCTCCGACTTTATGAGCAAGATGCCCTCCGCGGCTTACCGCTCGATTGACACAGGTTCGCCTTCGTAGAAACAGGGGTTTTGTCTATGGTGACACATGGCTAAAGACAAAAGACTCGCCGAGGTCGCCCGAAGCCTACACCGAGCATCAGAGCGACTGTGGACCCGCGCCGCAGATCCTGAGAAGTACGACCTCGGCGCAGCGGATGTCGCCACGCTTCAGCGGCTCACTACTGATGTGAGCAGGGCGATTACGAAGCTGAAACCAAAGAAGTAGCGGCAGTTGCCTGCGAATTGAGCGTTTGTGGAAAAAGTGATCGAGCCGACGACCATCGCGCGCTCACCCGCGATCGCGATTGGCGCATGACACCCCTCATCCAGCGGCGCCCGCTACAAAAGCGATCACCGGCTCCTGGCCGGTGACCATGGCATGGACTGTCGGCCGCCGTCTACGTAGATGTGCGTCGGACGTTCTCGGCTCGAGGACCCTTCGGGCCTTCGCCGACGTCGAATTCGACGCTGTCGCCCTCGCGAAGATTGTCGATTCCCTCCCCATAGATTGCACTCTGGTGGAAGAAATACTCCTTTCCGCTCTCGGTCTTAATGAATCCGAAGCCCTTGTCGGTTCTTAGCGTTCGAATCGTTCCCGTCAAATTCGTCTGCCTCCCATACCATTGTCCTCGTGGCAGGGCCCAAGATCTAGCGGCGTTTATGCCCGGTGGATCGCTTGAGTGCAGGTTCTCGAACCCAGCCAACGCCCTCGCTCCCGAGAAATGAGGGAGTTTGGGCGTTGGTCGGGCTACTTAGTAGCGGAACTTATGTCCGACCGCTTGGCCGATTTCATACCACGCGGTGATAGGCGAGGCCTCGTTCGCCTTCACTTCACCAAGCGTCACTGACGTTTTAAGCGACATCCCGTTCGGCCGAACAGCCTGCGTTGTGAACCCCATGTAGAAAACCTTGCTGCGCTCCTTGTTCCGCACGATGACGACGTTGGGATTGTCCCAATGCGTGTCGAACGAATAAGAGCCTGCGGGCAGGACGACGCCGGGGAGCGACACCGGACGGTTGAACGTCAACCGATTCTCATGGCTGCCAAGCGCGATTGCCGACCCAGCGAGCGTGAGCGCGAGCGCTGCTGCCGCGCATCCAACACGCACCGATTTGTTTGTCATTTGTTTCTCCTACCTAGATCAACGTCTGGCGGAGGACGAACGGACACTTTCACTTCGTCATAGAGAAATGCACGTCGATCTGTTCATCCCGGCGAAGAACGGCCCAGCAAAACGCGAGTGCGATCTCGTGTTCAATGCGGCACATTAAAGATCGTGCGCGAGGCGTAGGCTGAGTGAACTGGGCCGGCTGACGACTGCGTCATTCCTAGCCGCCGACCGGCTTGTCGTCTTCGGCAAGGAGGCCGCCATGTCTCACTCTACGCTCGCGTCATTCGCCGCCGCGGCAGAGACGTCGCGCGCCCGGCAGCGCGCCGTCCTCGCGCTCGATCCGCTCGTGCTCAAGGCGGCTCTCGATGACCAGCTCGACGACGGCGACGCGTCCCCCTATCGGCGTCAATATCTCACCGTGCGACGCGCGGCGCTCGTGCGCGCGGGTGAAGGCGTCGTTGCACTGGCGGCGCTGCTCGACGCGATCGAGGACGCGATCGGCGTCGACGAAGCTGCCCGCGAAGGCGGGTTCGTGCAGGGCTACGAGTGCTGTCGGCTGCTGCTCCTCGGGGAGCTCCCTCTCGACGTGGGGGTGTTGCCAAGCGGCGCACGGTCAGCGAGGCCCGCCGCCGACCACGATCCGCGGCACCGCGATGCTGTGGGGTCATCGACGCGCCGAAGCTGAAACCCTCAGTGAAACCTGACCGCTGGACTTCGTAGACACGGCGGACGAGGCAGACACAAATCCGTTAGTTGCTGAGAGAAACGAGTCGGTTGGACACGGCTGGACAGCCAGCCGTGAACGCCTGATCTGGGGGTCAGCGATAGCCTGTGTACAGTGCTGGTCGGGTCGACGGGCGAGACTGCGGATCAGAGTAGACCGCATACGTCTTGACAATGCCTGAAGGCGTTCGGTCACGATCACTGGATGGCTGACGCCCTACATCGGCCTGTTGGACAGACGTGGCGCGGTAGCGCCGGAATGAGGGATTCAATGGCTGACAGGAAAACAACTGCTGAGGGAGATCGAACGCGTACGCTCCGTCAACTGCGGGAGCTGATAGCTGCCCTCGACCGTCGTGTGCCGCACATCGAGGACACGGGCGAAGTCGTAATCGCACGCGATGCAGCTGCCTTGAGGAAGAAGGCCATGCAGCGAATTGCCGAACTTGAGTCCGAGAACTGAACGCTCAAAGTGATCACACGCTCAGCGGTTGCTCCAGCGCGACACGTCGTAGTCCGCGCCAGTCCGGTGCTCGATCAGCCACTGGCTGCTCACCTCTCCGAGATCGCCGCCGCGCCCGCGCTGCGATCGACGCACCACGAACGCCACGATCGAGGCGATGGCCACGCCGGCGAGGCCGATCACAATGACGGTGTTCACGAGGCGATCCGGTGGCGCAGGGCGTTGGTCATGTCGGCTTTCTGTCGGAGAGGACGGCGGCGCGCCGGCACGTGGCGCGCAAATTCGGCTGCGCGGCTGACTGGTCGGGATGAACTCGCAGCGGGAGTTCAGGCTCGCTGGATCAGTGGCGCTGGAACACTTTCACTATACCGGCGATTGCGACATCCGCTCGAAGACAACGGTGTGCGCCACCAGATTTGGCACCGCTGTCCGCCTCGCCGATTTCCAGGCATCCGCGTACGGGCCCGCGGGCGTATTCGGATCGGCCACCGTCCACCACGCGCGATCCGTCCGCGCCTGCGCCGGCAGCGCGAAGCCGAGGATGTCTTCGATTTCCGAGACCTTGAGGACGACCATCGTCGCGTACCTGTCCTCGAGGTACTTGTACAGCGGCTGAAACTTGCCGCCCGCGCGAGCCGATCGCGGTTCGACCGGGGGGACACTCACCATCGCAGGCTTTGCCAGCCGGGCCATTCTGAACCAACTCGTCCACTTTGACATGTGATCCCTACTCTATTCGGTAAACGAGGAAAGTGACCGCTCCATGTCAGTACATATTCAGGCTGAAATGCGCCGCCGCAAATTTCACAATTGCGCAACGCGAACTGGCGCGCCCGACAGGACTCGATCACCGGTTCGCCGAGCAACGCGACGCGAGAGGTGACCTAGAGACTGCCGCGGCGAGCCAACCCGCGAATCCGCCCCGCGTCGCCGCGCATATGCCATCAGGACTCGCGCGCGTGGGCGGCGCGTGCGAGCTCGCGTAACGCATTCTTGTCGACCTTACCGACCTTCGTCAGAGGGAGCTCCGCAACGATCTCCATACGCTCCGGAAGCTTGAACCTGGCAAGACCGCGGTCCGCAAGATACTGATTGAGCTGGTCGAGTGCCAAGACCGTCCCGTCGCGCGTGACAAGAAACGCGCACACGCGCTCGCCGAGTATCCGATCCGGCATCGCCACAACGGCTGCATGAATCACCCCTGGATGCGCGACGATCAGGTTCTCCAGTTCTTCCGCGCTGATCTTCTCCCCGCCGCGATTGATCAGGTCTTTGATACGACCTTCCACGATCAGATTGCCGTTGTGCCATCGGACAAGGTCGCCGCTGCGGTACCATCCGTCGCTGGTGAAACAGCGCCCATTGTGCTCAGGCGCACGGAAGTAACCGCGCAGGGTGTACGGCCCACGCGTGAGCAGCTCGCCCGTGACCCCGTCCGCAACGTCGCGGTCGTTGTCGTCCACGACGCGTACTTCGTCCTGCGCCAGCATGGGGCGACCCTGGGTGCCGACGATGACGTCTTCCGGATCGTCGAGTCGCGTGTAGTTGAGCAGACCCTCCGCCATACCAAACACCTGTTGCAGCGTGCATCCGAGCTGGCGTCGTACGAGCCGTGCGTGCTCCGGCTGAAAGCGCTGACCGCCAACCTGCAAGACCTTCAAGGACGACAGATCGTGGTCCGCGAGCCCTGGTGATTCCATCCAGCGGATCGCGATCGCGGGAACAAGGGCGGTGACGGTGACGCGCTCGGCCTCAATCAATGACAGCGCGCTCTGGGCGTCAAGGGACGACGTAAACACGACGCGTCCGCCGGAATGCAGCGTTCCGAGGATGCCTGGGCAACCGAGCGGAAAGTTGTGCGCGGCGGGCAGGGCGGCAAGATACACCGTCGACTCGTCGAAGCCGCACAGGCGTGCGCTCTCGGACAGGTTCAGCCCATAGTCATCGTGGGTCCTCGGAATAAGCTTCGGCACCCCCGTCGTACCGCCGGAGAGAAGGAACAGGGCGACGTCGCACGCAGCCGGTACCGGCAGGTCAACGGAAGGAGGCCGAGTCGTCTCAAGGTGATCGAGCGCGATCACGTCGTCCGCGGCTGGCTCGCCGGATACCAGAATGTCCCGCAGCGACGGACGCGTCGCGCGCAACGCGCGCGCCATCGCCAGACAATCGTTTCCCCTGAATGCTCGAGCGACAGCGTATGCAGTCGCACCCGAGTGATCCAGCATGTAGCCGATTTCGTGTTCGCCATGCTGCGGCAGCGCGAGCACCGGGATGGCCCCGACCTTCAACAATGCCAGCAGCAGCGTGACAAAGCCGGGAACATTCGGGAGCTGGACCACGACTCGTGAGCCCAACACAATGCCGCGGTGATGGAGATGCCCGGCGAGATTGTTTACCCGCTGCTGCAAAGCCGCGTAGCTCATTCTGTGGAAGATGCCGTCGACGTCGGCGCCGGCAATCGCCTCGCGCTCGCCCGAACGTTTTACCCAGTCATCGAATAGCTCCCCCAACGTCCGGCCGTGCCATAGACCCTCGCTGCGATAGCGGTCGGCAAGCTCCCGCGAGACGGGAACAAATCCGTCGAGGTGAATGCGGCCGTCACCGGAAGAGACGCTGCCCATGTGAAGGCGAGTCTAAATGAAAATCGGCGAGATAGAATCCACACGGTGAGGATTCTCTGCGTTGGCGGAGGGCCGGCCGGTTTGTACTTCGCGCTACTCCACAAGACGGCGCGTCCGACGGACCATGTCTTGGTGGTCGACCAGAATCGAGCCGACGCTACCTACGGATGGGGCGTAGTCTTCTCCGACAAGGCGTTGACGTTTCTGGAGGGGGGCGATGCGAGGTTCATGGCCGTTCTCCTGGATCGACTCGAACGCTGGGACGACCTGACCATCGTTCATGGCGACGACGCCATCTCGCTCGACGGGCACGGTTTTACGGCGATCGCGCGGCTCGAACTGCTACAGCTCCTACAGCGCCATTGCGCGGCAGTCGGGGTCGAGATGCGCTTCGAGACTCGCCTGGAGCGCGTCACCCTGGATGAGTACGACCTCGTTGTTGGAAGTGATGGCGTCCACAGCCGCGTGCGCGACCAGTTCGCCCCGCACTTCGAGCCTACGTCGAGGTTGCTGAGCAACAAGTACATCTGGTACGGCACACACCGAGTGTTCGATACGCTGTCGCTGATCTTTCGTGAGTTCGATGGTGGTTTCTACGTCGCGCACGCGTACCGCTTCAGTCCCCGAGCGTCCACGTTTCTCGTCGAATGCGACGTGGGTACCTGGAACCGTGCCGGCTTCAGCACGATGAACGACGAGGAGAGTTGCGCGTACTGTGCGCGCATCTTTGCTCGTGATCTGCAGGGTCACCAACTGATGTCGAACAAGTCCGCGTGGACAAGCTTCACCGTGTCGTCGAACGCGCGCTGGTCGCATCGCAACGCCGTACTGGTCGGCGATGCGCTGCGCAGCGTTCACTTCAGCATCGGATCCGGCACGCGGCTCGCGCTAGAGGATGCCATTGCGCTGCATCGCGCCATCCAATCGACCAACAGCGTCAGCCAGGCGCTCGACGCGTTCGAAGCGGCTCGGCGGCCTATCGTCGAAAAGATCATTGAGGCCGCGGGGCGCAGCGCCGAGTGGTATGAACGCTTTCATGAGCGCATGACAATGGCGCCGCATGAATTCGCCATGAGCTACGCGACCCGCTCGGGCCGCATGAGCCGTGGCCAGATCGAGCAGACCTCGCCGCGCTTCTTGGCGCTGTACAACCGCCGGAGCGCGGACAAGGCATCCTCTGCAACAGCTTGAGCCGAGCCGGCCCTTGTGACAGAGCGCCGAAAACGTTACTTCGAGGCGATGGTGGGGTTCACCCAGCCGTTCTTCATCACGCCATGCGACGGACGGAAGCTGAGATAGTCCACATGATCGGGAATATCGAACCAGCCATGGATGACGCCAGGCGGAACGATCAGGACGTCACCGACCTTCAACTCGACTTTGCGTGAGCCAACCGCCACGCCGCCGCCGCAGCCCGGACCGTTCGGTCCGCCGTCGGGGTTGTTCGTGCTGCGCCGGCCGTTGACAACCTTGCCGTCAATGAACGCCGTGCCACTGCCGGAGACGATGTAATAGCCCTCGGTCTGAAAGTCGTGCGTGATGGCGCCCTGAAGTGCGTCCGCCGGCGGATTGGCCATTTGTTCTCCACACGGGGTCGTTTGGGCCGCAGCCTGGGCATTGCCACGACCGGCGGCAGGCTGTGCATCGCCTCGCCCGCGGGCAGCCTGAGCCTCCCCGACCGTCATCACGCGCTGCTTCGAGCGATGAATGATGCCCAGCTCCATGCTCCAGCCGTCGCCAATATCGACAACGCGGGCATTCTCGTCACGGGTCTGTTGCAATTGTTCCGTGGCGCTGATCTTGTCGATCTCAGCCTTGGTGATGACGGTGGCGGTCGTCGGATTTCCCGGCCTCGGCTGGGCGAACAGCGCGACAGGAATCAGAATCGCCGCCATGAGCAGAACTCTCAGTGCAGTGCTTTTCATCGTGTCCTCCCGAACATGTCGTCGGCCCTCAGGCGTTGTTAGCCGGCTGCTTGGGCCCATAGCCTACACTGCCAACGTGCCGCTACGTAGATAGGGTTTCGCCGAGAGCCGGAGCTCATCATCGCCGAGTGAGGAAGACGCGATCGCTCATCCCACAACCAGCCGCAGTCGTCGCTGGCTGCCGCCCGCGAATCGGTAACGAGCAGCCGCCTAGTGTTTGCAGATCAACCGCCGTAATCGATGTCCCGTAGATTCAGGTCTGCGAGGCCGAAGGGCTCCCGCTTGAGGCTGTCACCCAGCTTTTTGCGCGTTCGAGCGCTTGCATCCAGCGCCCTCGCAGATCCCGGACCCGTGTGGCCGGCATCACCGGCTCGAAGCGACGTTCTGCGCGCCATTGGTTGGCGACCTCATCCCCGCTCCAGAAGCCAACTGCCAATCCTGCCAGATATGCGGCGCCCAATGCGGTCGTTTCGATGATCTCGGGACGGACCACGGGAACGCCAATCAAGTCCGACTGGAACTGCATCAGGAGATCGTTGCGCGCTCCGCCGCCGTCCACGCGCAGCTCGGCCAGCCGCACGCCCGCATCCGCCTGCATTGCGTCGAGCAGATCCGCTGACTGAAAGGCAACGGATTCAAGCGCCGCGCGGGCGATGTGTGCCGCCGTTGTGCCGCGCGTCAGGCCCACGATGGCGCCGCGAGCGTACTGATCCCAATGAGGTGCGCCAAGGCCAGTAAACGCGGGCACGAAATAGACGTCGCCATTGTCGGGGACCGACAGTGCCAGGGTCTCGACTTCACTCGAGGATCGAATGATGCCAAGGCCGTCGCGGAGCCACTGCACGACGGCGCCGCCGATGAAGACGCTGCCTTCGAGCGCGTATTCTGCCGCGCCGTTGCGCGTCCATGCGATGGTCGTCAGCAATTGGTGCTGAGACGCGGGCGCCTTCGCGCCTGTGTTCTGCAGCATGAAGCAGCCGGTTCCGTAGGTATTCTTCGTCAAACCAGGCGACGTGCACATCTGCCCGAACAGGGCCGCCTGCTGGTCGCCTGCGATGCCGGCCACTGCGATAGATTGGAGGCCGAGCGTCGCCGTGACCTCACCGTAGATCTCGCTCGAACTTCGCACATCGGGCAGCACGCTGCGCGGCACGCGCAGCGCCAGCAACAGCTCGTCATCCCATTGGAGCGTGTGGATGTTGAACATCAGCGTGCGAGACGCATTGCTGGCGTCCGTGATGTGCAAGCGGCCGTCGGTGAGCCTCCAGAGAAGCCACGAGTCCACCGTCCCGAACGCGAGGTCGCCTGCCTCTGCACGCGCGCGCGCGCCGTCCATGTTGTCGAGAATCCAGGCGAGCTTCGTCCCCGAGAAGTAGGCGTCGAGCACCAGACCTGTGCGCTCACGGAACAGCGGTTCGGCGCCCTCCGATCGCAGCCGCTCGCAGACGTCTGCCGTGCGCCGATCCTGCCAGACGATGGCGTTGGCGATGGGCCGACCAGTCTTACGGTCCCACACAATCGTGGTCTCGCGCTGGTTGGTGATGCCAATCGCGGCCACGTCGCGTGCACGAACGCCCGCGGCGCCCAACACTTCCACGGCGACGCCAGCCTGCGAACTCCAGATCTCCTCCGGGTCGTGCTCGACCCAGCCTGGCTTCGGAAAACCCTGTCGAAACTCGCGTTGCGCGGCTCCCTTGATCCGGCCGTCCCGATCGAACAGGAGAGCCCGCGAGCTGGTCGTGCCCTGGTCCAGCGCGAGGATGTACGACATGGGCCCCTCCAGGGGCAACGGTGACCGAGCGGCTGCTTTCCCTCCGCCGCCACGTTCACCCAAGTGTCGCGGGCGAGGGACCTGTTCGCAGGACTGGCATCCCGTGGTGAGACACGGGTGAGTGCTAGGTGGAAGAGCTCATGGAATGGCTAGGTCCCGCACCACGGCAACGAAATCGAAATCGTCGCTGAATCGAGGCGAACGCCCATACATCTTGTCTTCCGCTGCCATCGCCTCACGTAGACGCTCTGCCCGTTGTTGGTCTGAGATCTTTGCCCAATCGTCTGCGACCGAGAGACGCCGATACATGGTGCCAAAAATTGGCTTCCACTGATCTCGAACCAGATTCTGCACTGACGTCCTCCGTTCATCGAGTTTATTCCAGGAAGATCGGAAGGAGGCGATGGAAGCCAAGCTGCAATTCGCTCTCGGTTGAGCCGGTCAATTCTCGGACTCACGTTTCATAGGACGGAACCGCCCATCATCGAGGTCGTAGGCCGGGGTGATCACCCGGACATCTATCCAACTGAGCTACGGGCGCTGACCTCGAACCCACGAGGGATTGGAGACCGCCCTCTTGGTACAGCCAGCGGTCATCTCGCCCGGCGACCAGACGACGCCCATTACCCGGTTCGAGCGTTGACATCGGCTTGCCGGGAGCGGACGATGGCCTTGTGGAGCGTGCGCTGCTTGTTGCAACGTTGTTGGCGATCGGCTCGCCGGCGCCGTCGGCGCAGGCGTTGAGCACACTCCACATCACGATCACGCTGACTGACGCGACCGGCAGGATTGCGCCAGTGGCACGCCACGCACTGCTCATCAGCGAAGACCCGCCAACCATGGCGCCGCGACGCACGTTCACCTCGCTGACTGGCACGGCCGACGTCTCGCTGCGTCCTGGGCGCTATGCCGTGGAATCCGATCAGCCGGTGGCCTTTGAGGGTAAAAACTACGAATGGTCGCAACGTGTTGACGTCGTCGCGGGTAGTGACGCCACGCTGGAACTGACAGCCGACAACGCGTCGTCGATTAGCACCAGTACATCCGGGACGACATCGGCCACCCCATCGGAAACGGATCCCTCGTTTCTCGCCTCTCATTGGCAAGAGAGTGTCGTCGCATTGTGGACGCCGACCCAGCACGCGTCGGGATTTGTCGTCGATGCTCGCGGCCTGATTGTCACTAATCAGCGCGTCGTCGGCACCGCAACGTCTGTCGAGGCGCAGTTGACTCCCGACGTCAAGGTAAGGGCTATCGTTCTCGCGGCGGATCCCACACGCGACGTTGCGATTCTCTGGGCCAATCCGTCCGTGATCACATCACTGCGGCCGCTGCCGCTCGGGTGCGGCCAGACGAGGCCGGCGGTGACGAACGGGCAGAAGCTGTACGCCATTGGCGCCGAGATGACGGGACACAACGGTCTGACGCCTGGGGATGTGACTGGCGTCGGACCGCGTCTGCTGCTGTCGGATCTGGCGCTCGCGCATGCGAGTGCAGGAGGACCGGTTTTCACGGCGGGCGGCCTGATTGGATTTACCACGGTAGACAATCGGGATCCGGACGGCCGTTCGGATACGCGGGTTGTCAGGATCGATCAAGCCTGCGAAGTGATTGCATCGGCGGCGAAGAAGATGGCCGAAGAGATGCCGCCAGACGCGACACACCTGCCAGTCGACCCGCGGCCGGTTGCCATCAGCGCGCTGAGCGAAGCGGTGAAAAATCGCGCTGGCAGCCTGAGCCCGTACTCAATGAGCACGACCGACTTCGACGTGACACTCATCACCCCAGTTCACATCTACGGCGCGAAGGATCAGGTGCGACGTCCGGTGATGGACTTCAGTAACTGGTCGGAATACCTCGCCGACTATCCGCGCGCGTTGCTCGTGCGCGTCACGCCGAAGATGGCGGAAGGGGTGTGGGCCAAGGTGGCGCGCGGCGCCGCGATGACTCAAGGGATGGCGCTGCCGCCGATGAAGCGCGCGAAGGCTGGATTCCTGCGAATGCGTGCGTTCTGCGGTGACACCGAGGTGACGCCGATCCACCCATTCGTGCTCGAACACCGCATCTCGGAGACCGAGGTCATCTACGAAGGGCTTTACATGTTTGATCCTTCCGCGCTGGGTCCGCAATGCAGCGCAGTGAGGCTGACGGTCTACTCCGAAAGTGAGCCCGACAAAGGCGACACTCGCGTCGTCGATCAAAAGGTGCTCGAGCAAGTCACACGGGACTTCAGATCATTGTGAAGGTCGTTTGACAGCGGTTCCGGGGCGTTGTTCATCGTTAGCCCGGGGTAACGAACCCTGCCACGTCGATGTGATGTTGTTGGACGTCCCGACCCCGACCTCGCGACGCTCGCGGCGGTTTCAGTCGCCCGGCAGGCCGCCAACCTGAGCGTCCGGCTTGCAAGCTCTGTGATCTATCCAACTGAGGAAAATGTTCAAGTGAGGTTGTTCAGACCGGCCAGTGACCGCTCAAAAACCATACAGGCTTAAACGGGTCCGGTATGTTGGGTGAAATACCTTCGCGAGATTCAGCCAAGAAAATGGCGCGCCCGACAGGACTTGATCACCGGTTCGCCGAGCCACGCGAGGCGAGAGGTGACCTAGAGACTGCCGAGGCGTAGCCAACTCGCGAATGTCCTTCCTGAGAGATAGGTAACACCGTATTCCGGACACATGGGTGACACTTTTGCCCCTTCGCTGGAGGGGGCATGCCTTGGAAGGAGTGTCACGTC
>Ga0207701_10000709_pt1 | contig 35064 bp, 36 predicted proteins | sample KBSSwiSSwithPhiX_FD_184294 | JGI IMG/M metagenome (GOLD analysis project Ga0207701, IMG submission 184294) | Switchgrass rhizosphere bulk soil microbial communities from Kellogg Biological Station, Michigan, USA, with PhiX - S5 (SPAdes) (version 2) | ecosystem: Environmental > Terrestrial >... | reverse complement strand
TGCGCAACTATCACGCAAGCATGCCGCACGCGATGCATCTGCACGGGTTCGCCTTCGAGGTTTTGGCGCGCGAAACCAGTCCGGACGCAGTCGCGGCGCTCGCCGTCGACGCGCAGGGGCGCCTGCCCACCGATCTCGGACGCAAGGATACGGTGTTGGTATGGCCTGGCGAGTCCGTGCGCGTCGCCATCGACTTCACGCATCCGTTCCCTGGGCCGCAGACTTACATGTTCCACTGCCACAACCTGGAGCACGAGGACGCCGGGATGATGCTGGGCGTGGCCGTAACATGAGGATTCGCCCTTTGCGGCTTAGGCGGCGGACACACCGACCGGCGGCGCCCCCGGAATCCGCCGACCTCCGGGGCAAAGACTAGAATGGCCGACATGACGAACGCAATTCGATCCTGCGGAAACGGCGCATGAGCGCCGGCGACGATTCTGTCCTGTCTGTCGCGATACAGGCGGCGCGCAGCGCTGCCGCCGTGATCACCGATGCGGCACGCGACTTGGTCCGCCTGCCCACGTTCTCCAAGGATCATGGCGACATCGTGTCGACGGCAGACGTCGAGGCCGAGGACGCGATCGTCGCGACGCTTCGCACGGCGTTTCCCGGCCATGCGATCCTGGGCGAGGAATCCGGGCACATAACGGGCGCTCGCGAGGGCACGGGCCACAGGTGGATCGTCGATCCAATCGACGGGACCGTCAACTTCATCCATGGCTTTCCGTACTATGCGGTGTCCATCGCGCTGGCCCACGGAACGGAGGTCACGCACGCCGTCGTGTACGACCCCGTGCATGATGACTGCTTCACGGCGATCAAGGGCAAGGGCGCGTTTCGCAATGGCGCGTCGCTGCGGGTTTCGACGTGCACCGACCTGGCCCAGGCGCTGGTCGGCACCGTGTTTCCTACGCGAGAAAGCCCGAAACTTGCGTCCTACCTGCCCACGTTCAACCACATGCTCGGCCAGTGCGCCGGAGTGCGGCGCGCCGGTTCCTGCGCGCTGGATCTGGCGAACCTCGCCGCCGGCAGGCTCGATGGATTCTGGGTGATGAGCCTGCAACCGTGGGACGTCGCGGCGGGCGCGTTGCTGGTCCGGGAAGCCGGTGGGCGGGTTGGCGACTTCGCGGGCGGTGCGGATTTCCTGCGCAGCAATGAAGTGATCGCTGCCGCGCCGGGCCTCTTCAATTCCCTGCGCGAGGCGATCACCTACAAGGGATTGCCGCAGCCGCCGATTCAGCAACCTGCCAAACCCGGATAGAATCGCTTGGACATCTGGAGGATTCCCATGAACAGTCGTTGGGTCTACTTGATTCTGTCGCTGGCGACGTTGCTGTGCCTGCCCATATCGGCGTCGGCGCAGCAGGTGAGCTGTGACAGCCGCGATTACCAGCAGGAATTCTGCCCCGCCGGCGTGACGATCACGCGGGCATGGATACTGGTGCAGCGCTCGCGCTCGCCGTGCATCGAAGGGCAGACATGGGGATACCAGAACAACGGCATCTGGGTGAACCAGGGATGCCAGGGTGACTTCGGTTTCCAGGGCGTCGGCGGGCCGCCGGGACGGCCCGGGGCCAATCGCGTCACGTGCGAAAGCCGGAACTACCAGCAGCAAATCTGTCCCACCGGGCAGCAAATAACCGGCGCCTGGGTCATCGATCAGCGCTCGAGCGCGCCGTGCATCCAGGGCCGCACGTGGGGCTTTCAGAACGGAGAAATATGGGTCACCGATGGCTGCGCGGCCGATTTCGGCGTGCAGTGGCGCGGCGCACCTCCGGCGGCTGTAGCGCCTCCGCCAAACCTGCCCGCCGCAACAAACATGATCTGCGAAAGCCGCAATTATCAGCAGCAATACTGCGCGACCGGGCGTCCGATCTCGCGCGCATGGCTGGTAGCCCAACGTTCGCAGTCGGCCTGCCTGCAGGGACGCAGCTGGGGTTATGACAATTCAGGAATCTGGGTCACCCAAGGCTGCGAAGGCGAGTTCGCATTTGAGTAGCGCAGATGCCGCGGGCCTCGTGCCCGCGTCAGTTCAGCGCTAGGGTTCTGCCAATCGGCTGAGCGTGTCCGCGAGACCTTGGGCGAGTTCGACGCCGTCCCGGGCCGCGGCTGCCGCAAGAGCATCGCGACGGGCGCCAGGAAGCCGAACGCCGGGGTCTTCGAGCATGGTCGCGACCAGCGTTTCGACGCGCTCCAGGTAATCGCCGCGGCCGGCAAGCGCATCGGGGTCGATGACCAGGAATGCCTGGCCGAGCTTCGGCCGGTTGCCTTCATCGACGAAGAACGAGTCTGCTTCGAATCCGAACGCTGCGCCCGTAAGCGCGCACGCCAGCAGTTCCACCACCAGGGCCAGCATGGCGCCCTTGGCTCCTCCCATCGGCAGCATCGAGCCATCGAGCGCCGCCTTCGCGTCGGTCGTAGGCATCCCGTCGCGATCGAGTGCCCACCCCGGCGGAATCGGCTGGCCTTCCCGCGCTGCGACCATCACTTTGCCCCGCGCCGCTTCCGACAGCGAGAGATCGATGATCAATGGTGGCGCGGCTGCGCGCGGAAACACCGCGGCGATCGGATTGGTGCCGAACAATGGTCGCCGGCCACCGGCAGCAGGCATGGCGGCCGGTGAGTTGCCGAACGCCAAGCCCACCATCCCCGCCTCGGCGACGGGCAACAGGTGATACGCAGCTATACCGAAGTGATGGCTGTTGGTGACGCCTGCGAACGCGACGCCATACTCGCGGGCGCGCCGCAACGCCTCCGCGACGGCCAGCGCGCATGCAGGAAAGGCCAGCCCCGTCCCGGCATCGACCAGGACGGTGGCGCGCTTGCTCTTGACGATGTGGGGAACGGCTTTGCCGTCGGCACGGCCATTGCGCAAATGCAGCGCGTACTGGGGAAGGCGCCCCATGCCGTGCGACGAGAGACCCTGCGCCTCGGCAGCGACAAGGGCGCGCGCCGTGGTCGCGGCCATCGCTTCGCCGGCACCCGCGCGCACGAGCGAGCGATGCGCGATGTCGATCAGGTGCGGCAGTGTGAAATTCGGCACGGAAGGCGCTCGGTCCCCGTGCAGTCCGCCAAGCCTACTTCGCGAAAAGGCGATCGGGATCGGCAAACGCCTTGAACTCGAGTGCATTGCCGAAGGGATCCAGGAAGAACATCGTGGCTTGCTCGCCGGGCTGGCCGCGGAATCGCACATGCGGCTCGATGACGAACTCCTGCGCCGCGGCCTTGAACTTCTCGGCCAGCGCTTCCCACGCCGGAAGGGACAGGACTACGCCGAAATGCCGCACCGGCACGTTGTCGCCATCGACCAGGCTGGTTGCGTCGGACATCTGGCCCGAGGCCACCTTGTGGGCAACGATCTGGTGGCCGAAAAAATCGAAGTCTACCCACGCATCCGAGCTGCGCCCTTCCGCGCAGCCCAGGTAGCGGCCGTAGAAGTCTCGCGCGCGCGCCAGGTCCGTGACGGGGAACGCCAAATGAAACCGCGGATAATCGGCGGTGGCAACGTGCTGGGTCATTTCCGGTTTCTCCAGTAGCGAAGGCGGCGAGCCGATGGCGCGGACGCTATTGCCACGGCAGGTGATCGAGATCGACGTTGCCGCCGCTGACGATGATGCCGACACGCCTTCCCGCGATCGGCATGCCAGACTCCAGCAGGCAGGCCAGCGGCACTGCGGACGAAGGTTCGATGACGATCTTCATGCGTTCCCACGTCGCGCGCATGGCAGAGGCGATGGCCGCCTCGCTGGCAGTCGGAATAGCCGTCACGTTGCGGCGAATCGCCTGCAGCGTGCGCTCGGAAAGCGTTGCGCGCAGGCCGTCTGCGATCGTGTCCGGGTGCGGCAGCGGCTCCACCTTGCCGGATGCGAATCCGCGCGCCGCGTCATCGGCTCCTGCCGGTTCAGCACCGTAGATCGTGATACCGGGCCGGATCGCGCGCGCCGCAATGGAAGTGCCCGAGATCAAGCCGCCGCCGCCCACCGGCGCAATGACGGCGTCGAGCTCCGGAACATCTTCCAGCAGCTCGAGCACCGCCGTTCCCTGCCCGGCGATCACATGCACGTCATCGTAGGGATGCACGAGCGTCGCGCCGGTCTCGCGCTGCACGTCGGCACAGGCACGTTCGCGCGCTGCCTGCGTCGGAGCGCACAAGCGAATTGTCGCGCCGAAGCGGGCGACATTCGCCTGCTTCACCTTGGCCGCATTCTCGGGCATCACGACGAATGCCGGTATGCCTCGCCGCTGCGCCGCGTAAGCGAGTGCCGCTCCGTGGTTGCCTGAAGAGTGCGTGACCACACCCTTCGCGGCCGCATCGTCCGCAAGCGAGAACACGGCGCTGCAGGCGCCGCGCGCCTTGAAGGCGCCAACCTTCTGGAAATTCTCGCACTTGAAGTAGAGCCGCGCGCCGACCAGCTCGTCCAGCGCCGCGCAGGTGAGCACCGGGGTGCGATGTACGTACGGGGCGACACGCGCGTGCGCAGCGCGAATCGCCGCGATGTCCGGCAGGATCATCGTGGTGCCTGCCGCTGTAGGGGCGATCGTCGCCATTCCCGGGACTCAAGCGCTCTCGTACAACCGCGTCAGCACGAACTCGCGATGCCCGAGCGCTTCGGCGGCCGTGAGACGGCCATTGACCGTGCGGAACATCATGTCGAGGAGCTTGTCCCCGGCTTGCGCCATGGTGATTTCACGCTGCAGCAGACCCGATGTGTCGACGTCGATGTGCTCGCTCATGGTGCGCACCGTGCGCGGATTGGCGCAGATCTTGATGACCGGCAGGATCGGATTGCCGATCACGTTGCCCTGCCCGGTGGGGAAGAAATGCACGACGAAACCCGCCGCCGCGCACAGCGTGACCATTTCGGCTGCCGCGGACGACGAGTCCATGAACCACAGGCCGGGCCCCGTGGGCATTTCCGCCTTGTCGAGGACCCCGTCGACGCTGCATTTCCGGCCGATCTTCTGGATGTTTCCCAGCGCCTTCTCCTCGATCGTCGTTAGCCCGCCGGCGATGTTGCCTTTGGTTGGTTGCGAATCGGAAAGATCGCTGGTCTTGTGCCGGTCAATGACCTGCTGGTAGCGGTCGAAGACGCGCATGAATTCCGCGCGGACGCGTTCGTCCTTGCACCGGGCAGCGACGATATCCTCGCCGCCGGTCAGTTCGGTCGTCTCGCCGAACACGAGCGTGCATCCAGCCGCGTGCAACTTGTCGAAGGCGTCGCCCACAGTGGGATTGGCGCCGCATCCCGACGTGGTATCCGATTCGCCGCACTTGGTCGACACCCACAGCTCGTTCAGGTCGCATTGGACGCGCTGCAATTCGCTCGCCCACTGCACGTATTCCCGGGCGGCCTTCGACGCGCGATGGATCGTATCGTGGTCACCGTGCAGCTCGATGCCGAACCCGGAGACTGGCTTGCCGGTTGCCCTGATGCCGTCGACCACTTTGCGTGTCCACTGCTCCTCGATGCCGATCACCACGACCGCGGCGACGTTCGGGTTGGCGCCCGTGCCGATCAGCGTGCGGAAATGCAGGTCGAGATCGGCGCCGAATTGCAGCCGTCCATAGGGATGCGGGAGTGCCAGCGTCCCCTTGATGTTGTGAGCCACCGCCTCGCACGCGGTATTGGACAGGTCGTCGACCGGAAGGATGATCACGTGATTGCGCACGCCTACCCGGCCGTTTTCGCGGCGGTAGCCAAGGAATGAGTTCTGCATGGTCATTTGCCCGTAGCGGCCTACCACCGCTTGGTCTTGATGTTGTGCACGTGCGCGTGCTGTCCGCGGAGGATCGGCGCGACCACCTTCCCGATGTCGACGCCGTACTTGATGACGGTGTCGCCCACGGCCATGTCCTTCAGCGCGACCTTGTGTCCCAGCGGTATGTCCTGCACGCAATCGAAAGTGAGCGTCCGGTCTTCGTCCAGGACCAGCCCGGTCAGCTTCATGCCCGCCGCGACGCCCTCGACCACGACGACCGCGACGGAGTCGCCCGGATCATGCAGCACACAATGGATCATCGCCTGCTCCCGCCTGTCACGTGTTGATGTCCCATATATTCTTGCACAGGCGCATCTCGGCTACCGGTGCGAATGAGCGTCGATGTTCACGGCACGGACCGTGGCGCTCCAGCGCAGCCAGGTGCTCGGGCGTTCCATAGCCCTTGTTACGGGCAAATCCATACAGCGGGTACAGCGCATCCAGGTCCGACAGCACGGCATCGCGCGCCGTCTTGGCCAGTATCGACGCGGCAGAAATGGCCGCGATGTCGCGATCGCCCTTGACGATCGCGCGCGCCGCGCAGGCCATGCGGGGAATCCGGTTGCCGTCGATCAGCGCCTCCGTCGGCGCCAGCGCCAGCGCTTCGATCGCGCGGCGCATCGCAATCAGCGTCGCTTGCAGGATGTTCAGCGCATCGATCTCGGCTACGTCGGCCGCGGCCACCGCCCAGGCCAGCGAACAGCCGCGGATTTCAACGGCCAGGCGTTCGCGCTGACCAGCGGTAAGCACTTTCGAATCCCGCAGGCCGGCGATCGGTCGTGCGGGATCGAGGATCACCGCCGCAGCGTAGACCGGGCCCGCGAGCGGTCCGCGCCCCGCCTCGTCCACTCCTGCGATCAGCATGCCGCGCCCGCCAATCGAAGTTCGGCCAGCACCGCCTTGGCGGCCAAAGTGCCCGTATCCGCGGACAACTGCGCCGCAAGGCCCGCGAAAAGCGCCTCCAATCTCCGCCGAGTGACCGTATCGTCGAAAAGGTTGAGCGCAGCCTGTGCAAGATTTTCGGGTGTCGCATCGTCCTGAAGGAATTCGGGCACGACGAACCCGCCGGCGAGCACGTTGGGCAGTCCGACGTACGGTAGCAGCAACCTGCGTCCCACGATGCGCCCCGTCAGCGCCGAGACGCGGTAGAAGATGACATGTGGACATCGCGCTAGTGCCGCTTCAAGAGTCGCCGTGCCGGAAGCGACGATGCCGACGTCGGCGGCGCGGAGCGCATCCTCGGCGTGGCCGTACAGGAGTGTGATCGGCAGTTGGTCACGGCCCTCCCGGTGCATCGCGGCCTCGAATGCATCGCGAGTTGCCCGGGTGACGAAGGGGACGAGGAATCGCGCATCGTCGCGTGCCTCGCAGATGCGCGCCGCCGTCGCCAGCACCAGATCCGCATGCATTTCGATTTCGGAAAGCCTGCTTCCCGGAAGCAAGGCAAACACCGGCGTCGCAGCCTTCAGCTTGAGCAGATCCCGCGTTTCGCGCCGGGTGGCATGCGTGGCTGCGTCGGCGGCCATCGGATGCCCGACGAAGGTGACCGGGATGCCTTCGGCTTCATAGAGCGCGGCTTCGAACGGAAACAGCGTCAGCATCCGGTTGACCGCCCGGCCGATCTTTTTCAGGCGTTCTCCCCGCCACGCCCACACGGACGGGCTGACGAAGTGAACGGTGCGCACGCCGCGCCGCTTCAACTTCCTCTCGAGGCCGAAGTTGAAGTCGGGCGCATCGACGCCGATGAACAGCGAGATGCGCGCTCCCAGCAATCGCGCGTGCAAACGACGGCGCATGCGAAACAGCCGCGGCAGGTGCCGCAAGACCTCCACCAAGCCGCGAACGGCAAGGCTTTCGACGGAATACCACGCTTCGCATCCAGCGGCTTCCATCTGGGGACCGGCAATGCCGACGAAACGCAATCGCGGGTTCTGTGCACGCACCGAGCGAATCAGCGCGGCCGCCAACGCGTCGCCCGACGCCTCCCCCGCGACGATGCCGATCGTTATGTCAGTCACGTTCAGCGCACAATTCCGCGGCCGGGAACCGCGAGAAACTCGACCAGCGGAGTCAATACCGGCGCCGTCACCGCGGCTGCGGCGATCTTCACTCGCGCTTCGTCCAGCGTGAGGTTCTCCCGGTACAGTGCCTTGTAGGCCCGTCGCACCTCGAGGATATCGCCGCTGGTGAAGCCCCGCCGGCGCAGGCCCTCGTTGTTGGTGCCATGCGGCTTGGCCGGGAATCCGGAAACCGTGGTGAAGGGCGGCACGTCGCCCAGTACGGCCGCGAAGGTTCCGACCATCGCGTGCGCGCCGACCCGTCCGAACTGGTGCACGCCGGAATACGCGCCCATGACGACCCAGTCGTCGATGCGGACATGGCCGGCGATCTGCGCATTGTTGGAGAACGTGGTGAAGTTCCCGACGACGCAGTCGTGCGCTACATGCGTGTAGGCCAGGAACAGGTTCCCGTTGCCGATCGCGGTGTCGCCCCTGTCCTGCGCGGTACCGGCATGGATCGACACGTATTCGCGAAAGACGTTGTCATCGCCAATCGTGGTGGTCGTCGGCTCGCCGCCGTATTTGCGATCCTGTGGCACGTCGCCGATCGACGCGAACTGGAAGATGCGGTTGCGCATGCCGACCTTCGTGCGCCCCGTCACGACCACGTGCGGGCCTACGACCGTTCCCGCGCCGATGGCCACGTCGGGGCCGATGATCGAATAGGGACCAATGGTTGCGTCGGCCGCGACGCGTGCGGCGGGATCGACCAGCGCGGTAGGATGGATGTCGGGCATGGGTCGCCTCGTTCATCCCTTGCCGGGCGCAATCGGCGGGAGTGCCGCCAGCAGTTCTGCCTCGGCCGCCAATTCGCCGCCGACCGAAGCCTGCACCGCAAAGCCGCCCTTGCCGTCGACGATGGGGTGCATCCGCGATTCCAGCAGCAGTTGATCACCCGGCGACACCTGTCGCTTGAAACGCGCGCCGGAAATGCCGGCAAGCTCGAGAGCCAGCCCGTGGTCGCGAGCAAGAACGGTGGAAAGCTGGATCAGCGCCTCGATCACCAGCACTCCGGGCAGCACCGGATAGTCGGGGAAATGCCCCTGGAAGCACGTTTCGTTGACCGTGACGTTCTTGAGCGCGCGCACGAGCTTGCCCGGCTCGTGCTCCAGAATCCTGTCGACGAGAACGCGCGAATAGCGATGCGGCGAAGCCGCAAGCATTGTCGCAAAATCCGCCGCGTCAGGTTTCATGGGCTGTCCTCCCCTTGCGTCGGCTCCGCATCCCCGGTCGACCGTTCGAGCGCGTTGATGCGCGCCTCCAGCGTTCGCAAGCGTCGCGTTACCGACATCACGTGCTGCCATTCGCGATGCGGCAATGCCGGAAAGGCGCCGGTGTAGACGCCCGCCGTGTCGATCGAGTGGAACACTCCGGTGCTTCCGGAGACCACTGTATTGTCGGCGATATTCAGGTGACCGGAGATCATCGCGGCGCCGCCGATCTTGCAGTTGCGGCCGATGCGCGTGCTGCCGGCGATCCCCACGCAGCCGGCAATGGCAGTGTGCGCGCCGATGACGCAGTTGTGCCCGATCTGGATCTGGTTGTCGAGCTTCACGTCATCCTCGATCACGGTGTCGTCGATGGCGCCGCGATCGATCGTCGTGTTGGCGCCGATCTCGCAGTCGGCGCCGATGACCACGCGCCCGACCTGCGGGATCTTGATCCAGCGCCCGCCTTCCTCCGCCATTCCGAATCCGTCCGAACCGATCACTGCGCCGGCATGAATGATCGTGCGCGCACCGACCACGCTGCGCGCGTAGAGCGTGACGTTGGAGTGCAACACGACATCCTCGCCGAGGACGACGCCAGCGCCCACAGAGCATCCCGCCCCGATTTCCACTCGTGGCGCGATCCGAGCACCGTCGCCGATCACCGCGTGGGCTCCGACGGCAGCGCTGGGATCGACGCGTGCTGATTCGGCGACGATGGCCGACGCATGCACGCCGGCAGCCGCGCGCGCGACGGGATAGAGAATTGTTGCCGCAGACGCATACGCCGCGTAAGGGTTGGCATGAACCAGTTTGGGAAGGCGCGTGCCGCTCGCATGCGCCGGCGCTACGATCACCGCGCTGGCGCGCGTCGTAGCCAGCAGTCCGCGATACCGGACACCGACCAGGAACGTCAGCGCGCCGGGACCGGCGTGCTCGAGCGTGGCGACATGATCCACGCGCACCTCGCCGTCTCCGTCGAGCGTCGCGCCAATGCGCGCCGCGAGGTCGGCCAGACGTATACCGGGAGATGCGGAGTTCGACGGCATCGCGGGTGGGTTTGATTGCGAAATGGAACGTGCTTCCCACGCCACGGCGGGGCTGGCGCTACTTGTCGGCGAGCGCCTTGATCACCTTTTCGGTGATGTCGATCTTCTGGCTGGCGAACACCACCGGGTCTTGCAGGATCAGGTCGAATTTCTCCGCCTCGGCGATCTGCATCAGGATCTTGTTGGCGCGTTCCTGAACCGCCGCCAGTTCTTCGGCGCGACGCAGGTTGACGTCCTCCCGGAACTGGCGCTCCATGCGCTGCAGGTCGCGCGACTGGTTGGCCAGGTCACGCTCCTTGTTGCGACGCTCGACTTCGCCCATGGTCGGGCCGTCCTTGTCCAGCACCGCCTGCAGGTCGCGGACCGCCTTGCTCTGCTTCTGCAGGTCGGCCTCCCGAGGCGCGAATTCTTTCTCGAGCTTCTGCTGCGCGCGCTTGGCGGGAGCGGAGTCGCGCCACAAGCGTTCGGCGTTGACGAAGCCAATCTTGTAGTCGGCGGCATTCGCCGTGCCGGCCAGGGTGCAGAACACCAAGGCGGCAAGGATGCGGTAGTTGTTCACAGTAATCTCCTGCGGCATGCGGCGGGCGCTAGAAGCCCTGCCCCACCTGGAACTGGAAGCGCTGGATGCGGTCCGCCGGGATCGAATTGAGCGGGAAGGCATAGCTGAACTTGAGCGGTCCGATCGGAGAATTCCAAGCCACGGCAACGCCGGTGGAGTAGCGGAAGTTCTCGAATTCGGGCTGCGTACCGTTGACGTAGATCTGGCCCAAGTCGAAGAAACCCCCGATGCGCACCGACTTTTCGCCCTTGATGAGCGGATATGCCACCTCGGCGGTGCCGACGATCTTGCGCTGGCCGCCCAGCGTGTTGCCGTAGATGTCGCGTGGTCCGAGCGTTCCCGCTTCATAGCCGCGCACCGACCCCACGCCCCCCGCATAGAACGCCTTGAAGAACGGGAACGGCTTGTCGCCGTACCCGTCACCGTAGCCCAGGTCCGCTTTCAGCATCAATACCAATTCTCCATACACCGGCCAGAACGACTGATTCAGGTAATTGAGCTTGTAATAGGAAAGGTCGCCGAACGGCAGGCCGATTTCCGCCAGAAAGTTCTGCAGCCGGCCGAACGTAGGATAGAGGATGTCGTTCCGGGTGTCACGCGCCCAGCCGGCGGAGAGGACATAGCTGTTCGTGGCACTGCCGAAGTCGCGCACGAATTCGTAGTAGACCGGCGGGCTCTGCTGGAACAGCGTCAGGTTCGTATGCTCGGCGCGGAACCCAAGGTTGATCGAATCGATTTCCGAGACCGGGATGCCGAAGCTGACCGCGGCGCCGAACGTCGACGCCGAATACTGCGAGACCTGCAGCGAGCTGGGATCCGTGTATTTGTCGTAGATCTCGATCACCCGGGAAATACCGTCGACCGTCCAATACGGCTCGACGTAGGTGGCCGCGATTGTCCGGTTGATGCTGCTGGTGTTGATCGCCAGCGACAGCGCGTTGCCGGAACCGAAAATGTTCTGCTGCGATATCGACGCGTTGAATACGAATCCGTCCGAGCTCGAGTAACCGACGCCCGCGAGGACGTTGCCGGTGTTCTTCTCTGCGACGGTGATGTCGATGTCCACCTGGTCCGACGTTCCCGGTACCGGCGGGGTTTCGAGAGTGACGCTGCCTTCCTCGAAATAGCCAAGGCGGCGCACGCGAACCTTCGAGCGTTCGATCCGTGCGCCGTCGTACCAGCCGTCCTCGAGCTGGCGCAGTTCGCGGCGAATGACCTCGTCGCGGGTGCGCGCGTTGCCGGAGATATTGATGCGGCGTACGTAGGCACGGCGTCCCGGATCGACGTAGAAAGAGAAAGCCACGGTCGTCTTGGCCCGGTCGATCTCCGGGACAGCATTGACGTTGGCAAAGGCGTAGCCGTCGATGCCCATGCGCTCGCTGATGTCCTTGACCGACGCCTGCAGGTTGGATCGGGAGAAGCTGTCGCCAGGCCGGAGCTTGATCAGGCGGCGGATTTCCGCTTCGGGAACCACGAGATCGCCCAGGACATTGACCGCGGAGACCGTGTAGCGCGGGCCCTCGACCATGTTCACCGTGATGAACACGTCCTCCTTGTCCGGCGAGATCGACACCTGCGTCGATTCGACGTTGAACTCGAGGTAGCCGCGATTCTGATAGAAGCTGCGCAACGCCTCCAGGTCGCCGGTCAGTTTCTGCTTGGAGTATTGGTCGTCCTTCGTGTACCAAGACAGCCAGTTGGGCGTCGTCAACTGCATCTCGGAGCGAAGCTGCTTCTCCGAGAACGTCTTGTTGCCGACGATGTTGATGCGCGCGATGCTGGCGGTGTCGCCTTCCACGATGTTGAAGTTGACGGCGACGCGATTGCGTTCCTGCGGTGTCACCGTCGTCTGCACGGTTGCCGCGTATTTGCCGCGCGTAATGTACTGGCGCTTCAGTTCCTGTTCCGAGCGCTCCAGCGCCGACCGGTCGAAGATGAGCGCTTCGCCGATGCCAACGTCCTTCAGCGCCTTCTTGATCGTGTCGCTGTCGAATTCCTTGTTGCCGACGAAAGTCAGGGAAGAGATCGTCGGGCGCTCCTGCACGATCACGACGAGGACGTCACCTTGCGCCTCGATGCGGACGTCGCGAAAAAAACCTGTGGCATACAGCGCCTTGACGGCATCGGCGACCTTCTGATCATCGATGCGCTCGCCGACCTTGATCGGCAGGTACGAGAAGATGGTTCCAGCCTCGGTCCGCTGTACGCCTTCGACCTGGATGTCGCGCACGGTGAACGGATCGAAGGCCCACGCCGTGGCGGAAACCAGTGCGAAGAACGCGAAGGACAGCATGCGCGCGCCGAGTCCGTGACGATGCACGCGGCGCACGATGCGCTTGCCGGATTGCGCCTTCGCGCAATCCTCACCGGGGAGGTCAGAACAGTCGGGAAAAATCATTGAAGAGTGCGAGGGCCATCAGTACGGCGAGCATCGCCATGCCGATGCGCTGGCCGACCTCGAAAACCCGGTCGGAGACGGGACTGCCTTTGACGACTTCGGCGAAATAATACAGCAAATGCCCCCCATCCAGAAGCGGAACCGGCAACAGATTGAGCACGCCGAGACTGATGCTGATCAAGGCAAGATAACCGACGAAGACGAGGACTCCTGCCTGGGCAGATTGACCCGCAAAATCGGCGAGCGTCAATGGGCCGCTGATGTTTTTTACCGACGCCTCGCCGATAACGATGCGTCCGAGCATTTTCAGCGTGAATGCGGAAAGCTCCCACGTTTTGCGCGCACCTTGCGCAAATGCCTCGAGAACGCCGAAGCGCACGGTCACCGCCAGCTTCTTGGCTTCCACCGGATCCACCGCCAGGCGCAATCCGGCCAGCCCGACCGTCTTGCCGCCCTGTTCCGCAGCCTCTGGCGTCAGCGCGATGTCGCTGGTGGAGCCGCCACGTTCCACCCGAAATGTGAGCGGCGTGCCCGCACTGGCATTCGTCGCCTGCGCGACATCGCCCGGCGAATGCATCGGCACGCCGTCGATGGCCAGGATTCGATCGCCCTTCTCGAGTCCAGCGCCCGCGGCGGGCTTGCCGGGGACCACTTCGCCAATCAACGGTGCGCCGAGGTCGGGCCGAAGGCCGAGCATCGAGATCGCATTGCCTTCCCAGTCGGCCGGCTTGACGCCGTTCAGCGAAAGACGGCGCACCACCGGTGTGTCATCTGCGCGCGCGTCCTTCGGCAGCACCGCGACATCTACTGTGCCGCGGTCCTGGGCGCGCAGCAGTCGCCAGCGCAGGTCCTGCCAGCTTTGCACCGCCTCGCCGTCCAGCGCCACGACCAGGTCGCCTCCGCGCAGACCAGCCGCGGCGGCGGCCGTGGCTGACGATGGTTCGGCCAGCAAGGCACGCTGCCCCGGAATGCCGGCCATGTACGTACCGGCGTAGAGAACGACCGCGAGCAGCAGGTTGGCAATGGGCCCGGCGGCAACGATAGCGATGCGCTTCCAAACGCTTTGGCGGTTGAACGCGCGATCAAGGTCGGCAGGCGCGACATCGCCCTCGCGCTCGTCAGCCATCTTCACATAGCCTCCGAGCGGGATGGCCGACAGCGCCCATTCGGTCTGGTCTGGGCCCACCTTGCGCGATGCGACAATGCGCCCGAATCCGACCGAGAAGCGCAGTACCTTGACGCCGCACCAGCGCGCGACCAGGTAATGGCCGAGTTCGTGGAACACGACCAGCACGCCGAGCGTGACCAGGAACGCGACAATCTTGTAGGTCAGGTCGATCATGAAGTCATTTTCGCATTTTCCTGCGCGTGCCCGAGCAGCGACGTGGCAAACCGGCGCGCCTCGGCGTCGGCCTCGAGCGCATCGTCGAACGATGTCGACGGTCGCGCCGGGAGGCGGTCCAGCGTGCCGGCGCAGATCGCCGCGATATCGGTGAAGCGGATAGCCCGGTCAAGGAAGGCCGCCACTGCGACCTCGTTGGCCGCGTTCAGTGTCGCCGGCGCCGTTCCGCCGGCTTCAAGGGCCGCGAACGCAAGAGGCAACGCCGGAAAGCGCGCGGTATCGGGCTCTTCGAAGTTCAATCCGGCCAACTGCGCAAGTTCGAGCGGCGCCACGCCGGACTCGATGCGCTCTGGAAATGCCAGCGCCTGGGCGATCGGCGTGCGCATGTCCGGATGTCCCAATTCTGCCAGCACCGAACCATCAACGTATTCGACCAGCGAATGGATGACGCTTTGCGGATGAATCACCACCTTGATGGCGGCCGAGGGCACGCCGAACAGCCAGTGCGCCTCGATGACCTCTAGGCCCTTGTTCATCATCGTCGCCGAGTCGACCGAGATCTTGCGGCCCATCCGCCAGTTGGGATGCGCGCACGCCTCGTCGGGTGACACATGCGGCAGGTCGGCAAGCGCGCGTGTGCGAAACGGACCTCCCGAGGCCGTGAGCAGCAGGCGGCGGACGCCGGCCCGGCCGGGAATGCGGTCATACGCGAGCGGCAAGCACTGGTGAATGGCATTGTGTTCGCTGTCGATGGGCAGGAGCACGGCGCCACCTTCCTCGATGGCGCGCATGAACAGCTGGCCGCCGATGACAAGTGCTTCCTTGTTCGCGAGCAGGATGCGCTTGCCGGCGCGTGCCGCCGCCAGCGTCGGCGGAAGTCCGGCGGCGCCGACGATCGCGGCCAGCACGGTGTCGACCTCTGGCAACGCCGCGACGAAGGCGAGTCCCGCGGGACCGTCGAGCACCCGAGTCGCCAGCCCGTCGCTTGCGAGCGCTTGCGCCAATGCTCTGGCAGCCGCGACGTCCTGCATAGCCGCGAATTGCGGGCGGTGCGTCCGGCACAGAACGGCGAGCTTCTTCCAATCCTGGTTGGCCGCGAGCGCGGCAACCCGGAAACGATCCGGATGGCGGGCCACGACGTCTAGCGTGGAGGCGCCGATCGATCCCGTCGCACCCAGGAGCGTGAGCGTGCGCATCAGGCTTTGGCCATGAACACGTGCGCCGCGAGCGCTGCCAGCGGCATCGCTGCGAGCAGCGCGTCGATGCGATCGAGCACGCCGCCGTGTCCCGGAAGCAGGTTGCCGCTGTCCTTGACGCCGGCGTGGCGCTTCATCAGTGATTCGAACAGGTCGCCGATGACGGAAATGCCCGTGATCAGCAGCGCACAGGCAATAGAAGCCACGATGACGGGCGCATCAAGCGCGCTCGCCAATCCTGTCGGCGGCGCAAGCGTCAGCAGCAGCAGCGCGTAGAGCGCGACGGCGGCCAGCGCACCGTAGACGCCTTCCCACGTCTTGCCGGGACTGATGGCCGGCGCGAGTTTCGTGCGGCCGAACGCGCGGCCCGCAAAATACGCCGCGGTATCGGCGATCCACACGATCGCCATCGCCGCGAGCACGAGCCAGGGCGACCGCGCCTGCAGCTCGACCAGCGCCATCCACCCGCCAAGCAGCACGATCCAACCGACGACGAACATCGGCCCACGCCCGCTCGTCGGCCAGCGCTGCGTTACCCACGCCGGTGCCACCAGCAGCCAGAACAATCCGCTCAAGCCGCATCCGGCAAGCACGACGGCGGTCGGCCACCCTCGGTCGAAGCCGAATGCGGGCAGCGCCAGCAGGGCGATGCCGGCGACCAGGATGCCGCCGATGAACAGCCGCTGCGTCGCGACAGGGAACGCGGCGAGTTGAGACCATTCGCGCGCCGCGATGAACGTCACGACCAGAAGCGCGATGCCGAGGCCGCGCGGCGGGAGCAGGAACAGCGCCGCCAGAACCAGCGGAACCAGCGCAAGCGCGGTCAGAATCCGCGTGCTCAGCATGATGGGAGCACGCTGCTGCGGCAATGCGCAGTCATTGTCCTGCGGCCGCCTGAACCTGTTCGCTGGTGCGGCCGAAGCGCCGTTCGCGGGCGCGATACGAGGCGATCGCCGCGTCGAGCGCCACGGCATCGAAATCGGGCCACAGCAAGTCGGTGAAATAAAGCTCGGAATAGGCCAGCTGCCATAGCAGGAAGTTGGAAATCCGCTGCTCGCCGCCGGTGCGGATGAACAGGTCTGGCTCGGGCGCATAGCTGAGCGACAGGAAGGGCTCCAGCGCGTCGGGCAACATCGGCTCGGCAGCGGCGCGTTGCGGATGCGCTGCGAAGAACCGCTGCGCCGCCTGCACGATGTCCCAGCGGCCGCCATAGTTGGCGGCGACCGTCAGCGTGAGGCGAGTGTTTCCGGCGGTCATCGCCTCCGCCGCGGCGACCAGGTCACGAATGCGCGGGTTGAACGCGGACAGGTCACCGATAGTCTTGAAGCGGATGCCGTTGTCGTGGAGCTTGGCCACTTCCTGTTCCAGCGAGCGCAGGAACAGGTCCATGAGGATGGAAACTTCGTCGGCGGGACGGCGCCAGTTCTCGCTGGAAAACGCGAACAGCGTCAGGTACTCGATGCCGCGCTCGATCGCCGCGCGCACGGTGTTGCGGACCGCCTCCACCCCGCGGTGATGCCCGGCGACGCGCGGCAGCAGCCGCTGCTTCGACCAGCGCCCGTTGCCGTCCATGATGATCGCCACATGCCGTGGCACGGCCAGCGGCGGGGGTATGTCGCGCGTGGAACTCTTGAACACGAGGAATGCCTGCGGGCCTGAGGGCGGGTCGTCAGACCGCCATCAGGTCCGCTTCCTTCGCGTGCATGATCTTGTCTATCTCCGCGATGAAGCGATCCGTCAGCTTCTGCACATCGACCTGCGCATGGCGCTCATCGTCCTCCGAGCACTGCTTGTCCTTGAGCAGCTTCTTCAGGTGTTCGTTGGCGTCGCGGCGGATGTTGCGCACGGCGACGCGGGCGTTTTCGGCGTCCTTGTGCACCACCTTGGTCAGCTCGCGCCGGCGTTCTTCGGTGAGCGCGGGCATCGGTATGCGGATCTGCTCGCCGCTCGTGGCCGGATTCAAGCCCAGGTCGGAATCGCGGATGGCCTTTTCCACCACTGGAATCATCTTCTTTTCCCAGGGCTGCACGGCGATCGTGCGAGCATCCGCCAGCGTGACGTTAGCCACCTGCGCCAGCGGCATCATCGAGCCGTAGTAGTCGACGTGGATGTGGTCGAGCAGGCCGGTGTGCGCGCGCCCGGTACGAACCTTGCCCAGGTCCGACTTCAGCGCCTCGACCGACTTGCCCATCTTCTGTTCGGCCGCCTTCTTGACGTCGTTAATCATGCATCCTCCATGCGCTTCGGAAGCTACTTCTTTAGCAATGCACCAGCGTGCCTTCGTCGGCGCCCATCACGACGCGCTTCAAGGCGCCGGGAACGAAGATCGAAAACACCTTGAGCAGCATGTTCTGGTCGCGGCACAGCGCAAGCGCGGTGGCATCCATCACGCGGAGGTTGCGGATGATGGCTTCGTCGAAGGTCAGCGTCTGGTAGCGTGTGGCGGTCGCGTCCTGCATGGGATCGGACGTGTACACGCCGTCCACCTTGGTCGCCTTCAGGACGATGTCGACGCTCATTTCGCGCCCGCGCAGCGCCGCTGCAGTGTCGGTGGTGAAGAATGGGTTGCCGGTGCCGGCCGCGAAGATGACAACCTTGTGTTCCTCGAGGTGGCGCAGCGCGCGACCGCGAATGTACGGCTCGGCGACCTGGTCGATGCGCAGCGCCGACTGCACGCGCGATTCGACGCCCGCGCGGCGCAGCGCATCCTGCAGCGCCAGTGCGTTCATCAGCGTCGCCAGCATGCCCATGTAGTCGGCGGTGGCGCGGTCCATGCCGGCCGCGCCCGGGGCCACGCCGCGGAAGATGTTGCCACCGCCGATGACGATGGCGATTTCCACGCCGAGCCGCTGCACCTCGGAAATCTCGGCGACGATGCGGTCGATCGTCTCGCGCTTGATGCCGTAGGCGTCATCGCCCATCAGTGCTTCGCCGGAGAGCTTGAGCAGGATCCGCTTGTACGCCGGCTTGGGCGAAGCCCCCGCGGCCGCAATGGGATTTGCTGAAGAGGGAACCGAAGCGAGCGGTACTGCGGCGGTCGGCGAGTTCATGCGATCTCCCTCTTCAATGCCAAGGATGGTGCGGACGGATGCGCTCGGTCTGGTGCGCTCAGTTCGGTGCGCTCGTTTGCGAAACTGGTGCGACGCCGCAGGCGGCGTTTCGCCGCATGCGGGTTAACACAGACGTCAGGCCTTGGCCATCGCCGCCACTTCCGCGGCGAAGTCGTCCTTCTTCTTCTCGATGCCTTCGCCCACCACGAACAATGCGAACGACTTGACCGAGGTGCCGCTGCTCTTCAGATGCTTTTCGACCGTATCGTCCGGATTCTTGACGAACGGCTGTCCCAGAAGGGTGTTCTCAGCCAGGAACTTGTTGACCCGACCCTCGACCATCTTGGCGACGATATCGGCAGGTTTGCCGCTATCGGCCGCCTGCGCCGTGTAGATCGCGCGCTCCTTCTCGATCAGGTCCGCGGGAACCTGGTCCCGCGACACGCAGACCGGACGGATGTTGGCAATCGACGCGGCGATGTGCATCGCGACGTCCTTGCCGACCGCATCGTCGCCGCCTTCGAATTCGACCGTGACGCCAACGCGCCCGCCGCCGTGCAGGTACTGCACGAGGCGCGCCGCCGTGGTGAAGCGCACGAATCGGCGGATCGACATGTTCTCGCCGATCTTCTGCACCAGCGCCACGCGCACGGACTCCACGGTGCCGCCGGCGAGCGGCAGCGCTGCGAGCGCCGCGACGTCGGCCGGATTCTTCTCGGCGACGAGTTGCGCCAGCGCTTTCGCGAACGCGACGAAATCCTCATTGCGCGAGACGAAATCGGTCTCGCAGTTGAGCTCGACCATCGCCGCGAGCTTGCCGTCGTGCGCAAGATAGGCGCCAACGACGCCTTCAGCGGCGACGCGCCCGGCTGCCTTGGACGCTTTCGCGCCGCTCTTGATGCGCAGCAGGTCTTCGGCCTTGGCCAGATCGCCGGCGGATTCCGCCAGCGCCTTCTTGCATTCCATCATGCCCAGCCCGGTGCGCTGGCGCAGTTCCATCACCATGCTTGCGGAGATTTCCGCCATTTCCAGTTACTCCATGTACGTTGTTTGGGCGGGTCAGGCGGACGCTTCTTCCGCGACTTCGACGAACTCGTCCCCGCCTTGCACGATCTCCTGCATCACCGTGCTCTTGCCTTCCAGGATGGCATCCGCTGCGCCGCGCGCGTAGAGCCGGATGGCGCGGCTGGAATCGTCATTGCCGGGAATCACGTGGGAAATGCCCAGCGGCGAATGGTTCGTGTCGACAACGGCGACGAGCGGGATGCCGAGCTTTTTGGCTTCGGTGACCGCGATCTTGTGATAGCCGACGTCGATCACGAAGATGGCGTCCGGCAGCGCGTTCATGTCCTTGATCCCGCCCAGGCTCTTGTTGAGTTTGTCGAGCTCGCGCTTCAGCGACAGCGCCTCGCGCTTCGACATGCGGTCGAACGTGCCGTCCTCCGCCATCACCTCGAGGTCCTTCAGGCGCTTGATCGACACCTTGACGGTCTTGAAGTTGGTGAGCATGCCGCCCAGCCAGCGATGGTCGACGAACGGCATGCCGCAGCGCTTCGCCTCGTCGGCGATGATTTCCCGCGCCTGGCGCTTGGTGCCGACGAAAAGGACGGTGCCGCGATTGGAAGCCAGCTGACGCACGTACTTCATCGCGTCCTGGTAGTTCTGCATCGTCTTTTCGAGATTGACGATGTGAATCTTGTTGCGCTGGCCGAATATGTACTCGGCCATCTTCGGATTCCAGTACCGCGTCTGGTGGCCGAAATGGACTCCGGCTTCCAGCATCTGACGCATTGTGACCGACATTGCTTACACTCCTTCAGGGTTGGTGTGGCCGTCGTTCGATTCGTCTTGAATCGCCCAACGCCCACCCTCCACCCGCGGCAGTGATCCTCGATTTGCCAGGCGTTTTGCGACGCCGCGGCGACAAGGACACCCCAAAGTCCGCAGGTGTGTGGATTGGCCCGATGACCGCCGCACCGGACCAATTCCGGGATGACGCATCGAGTTAACTCGTTATTCTAACACGGTTTCGGCTCCCGAAGCCAACCCGCTAAGGTAACCTTGAGGGATTGCGCCCCTCGCGGCCCGCCCCCACTCTTCAACCATGCCCTCGAGTTCCAGCCCCATTCCTCACCAAGCGCCTGCCATGGACCGGGGTGTAGCGTCGTTTTGCGCGGACCTGCCCTTCGGACTCCTGGCGTTTTCCGGGCCGGACGCGCAGGAGTTCCTGCAAGGACAGCTCTCGAATGACCTCAACGACCTGGCCACCGGGGTCCTTCAGCTTTCCAGTCACAATTCGCCCAAAGGCCGGATGCTCGCCACGCTCCTGATCTGGCGCGACGGCCCATCATCGTTCCGCGCGCTGGTTTCCGCGGACCTGGCCGAAACGCTGCGCAAGCGACTGTCGATGTACGTGCTGCGCTCCAAGGTGTCGGTGCTCGACCTTTCGCCATCCCACGCGCTGTTCGGTATCGGTGGCACCGCCGCCGGCGACGCCGTTCGCGCAGCCTTGGGCACGGTACCGGAGCCGGGCCACGTGCTGATTGGCGAAGCCTCGACGATGATCGCCCTGCCCGACGGTCGCATCGTGATCGCGGCACCCAGGGAATTTGCTGAGGGGGTGCGGAACAAACTCGCGGCCGCCGCCAGGGAAGCCCCGTCGGAGTATTGGCGCTGGCTGGGCATCCGCGCCGGAGTTCCTGTGATCGTCGCTGCGACCCAGGATCATTTCGTGTTGCAGGCGGCCAACTGGGACCTGCTGGGCGGCGTCAGTTTCCAGAAAGGCTGCTACACGGGCCAGGAGATCGTCGCGCGCACCCAATACCTCGGGCGGCTGAAAGAGCGCATGCACCTTTTCCACGTTGACGGACCGCCGCCGCTTCCAGGCAGCCGTGTTTTCGGCGCGGTGTTCGGCGACCAGGCCTGTGGGACCGTCGTCGACGCGGCTCCCGCGCCGGAGTCAGGCAGCGACCTCCTTGCCGTCGTGCAAATGACCGCGCTCGATGGGCCCCTTCACGTCGGAACGCCCGAGGGACCGGTCCTGGCGCCGCGCGCGCTGCCCTATTCGCTTCCATCGCCGGCCGCGCCGAATCGTCCCAGGCTGTAACCGCGACGGTGGCCGCGAGTCCTCCATGCACGTCCACTACTTTGTCTGGTATGAGATCGCCGGTGATGTCGCGCCCGCGCGTGCCGCGATCGACGCGATGATGGCCGACATCGCGCGCGCGACCGGTGTCAGGGGTCGGCTCCTCATGCGTCGCGACCGCAGCGCGACGTGGATGGAAGTCTACGAATCCGTTGCCGATCCGGCCGGCTTCGAACGCGAAATCGCGAACGCGCTTGCTCGCCACGACGTTGGGCGATTCCTCGCGGGCGGCGCACGCCACGTTGAAGCCTTCGTCGCGGCAAGCTGACCGTCGTGTGCCTCGTTGTCGTCGCGCTCGATGCCCACCCGCGTTACGCGCTCGTGGTCGCGGCCAATCGCGACGAATTCCACGCACGGCAAGCGGTTCCCGCGCATTGGGGTGATTTGCCTCCCTATGAGGGGGTGCTCGCGGGTCGCGACCTCATGGCCGGCGGCACGTGGATGGGCGTGCGCCGCGACGGGCGCTGGGCGCTGGTCACGAACGTGCGCAAGGGACGCGACAACAATCCGAAGGCGCCGTCACGCGGCGAACTCGTGCCGGCGATACTGAATGCCGACATCGCGCCGGCGGCCGCGTTGGCTGCGCTCCACGCCAACGCTTCGATTTACAACGGGTTCAATATGCTCGCTGGGAAAGGCAACAGCGCAATGTGGATGTCGAATCGCGTGGCGCGCACGTACGATCTTGCCCAAGGCGTGCATGGTCTCTCCAATGCGCAGCTCGACACGCCCTGGCCGAAATTGACGCGTACCAAGGCGGTGCTTTCGTCGTGGACGGCGAGTGGCGACGAGGACTTGTCTCCGTTGTTCGCCGCGCTGGCGGATCGGACCCAGGCACTCGATGCCGACCTGCCCGCGACCGGCGTGCCGTTGGCATGGGAGCGGCTGCTTTCCGCCCCCTTCATCGTCAGCCCCGACTACGGGACGCGCTGCTCGACGGTCCTGGCCATCGATCGCGGCGGCAGCGCCGTGCTGGTCGAGCGCTCGTTCGACTCCAATGGCAACAATGTCGGCGAGGTCCGTTTCGAATTCGACGCTCCGATCCGAAAAACTTGACCGTGCGTCTGCTACAGGCCCCGCGTCATCGTCCGATGCGGAATGCCCGCCTCCAGATATTCATCGCCGTCGGCAACGAATCCATGGCGCGCATAGAAGGGCATTGCGTGCGTCTGCGAATTCAGGATTGCGCGCGAAAGTCCACGGACGCGGGCGAGTTCCAGCAGTTGCAGCAGCAATGCCGCACCCACGCCACGACCCCGCCACGCGGCCAGCACGGCCAGCCGGCCGACATGACCGTCAGGCAGCAGGCGCCCGCAACCGATCGCAGCTCCGCTGGCGTCCTCGGCAATCGCGTGCCGGCAGACCGCGTCGAACTCGTCCCACTCCATGTCTTCCGGAATGGCCTGTTCGTCGATGAACACCATGCGGCGCACGAAGCGAAGCCCTTCCGCTGCCTCGGACCAGTCGACGAGACGGACGCTGAATTCCGCGCTACGAGGCATAGTTCGAGAACACGAGCCGCGCCTGTCCGCCACTCACGTCGAGCGCGCAATTTCCGCCCACCGGCAACGTCAGCTTGTCGGCGACGTGGCCGAACGGCAGGCCGGTGAATACGGGCACGTTCACCAGCGAGCGTAGCTGAGCGACGGCGCCGCCCAGGTCATAGCCGCCGTCGTTGCCGTTCAGCTCGAACTCGGTGAACTGTCCGAGCAGGATCGCGCGTTGCCTCGACAGTACGCCGGCGTGATGCAGCTGGTACAACATGCGCTCGATGCGATACGGGTGCTCGCCCACGTCCTCCAGGAACAGGATGCCGTCGTCGACGCGCGGAAAATACGGCGTGCCGATCAAGTGAGCGATCATGGCCAGATTGCCGCCCCAGAGCGTGCCCGACGCGCAGAATTCGTCCGGACCGTCGAGATCGCAGGTCACCTCGTAGTGATCCGAGCCAAGCAGCCCGAAGCAATGGTCCAGCATGAATGTGGACGGCGACTCCGCGCCGAAATCACCGGTGGCCGAAGGCCCGGCGTAGGTCTTCATTCCCGCGCCCTGCAACGCCGCCAATTGGAAGGCGGTGAAGTCGCTGTAGCCCAGCCAGCGTTTTCCGGAGCCCGCCAGCGCGTGGAAGTCGAGGCGCGGCAACAGGCGCGTCCAGCCGTAGCCGCCGCGCAGCGTGATTGCGAGCTCGACGCGCGGGTCCGCCGCCATGCGCAACACCGCCGCGAGACGGTCGTCGTCGGGCGCCGCGAAGCGCTGCCAGCGCGCATGGCAGGTCGGATCGACGACAACGCTATGGCCCATCGCCTCGAGTCGCGCGACGGCGCGGGTCAACGCCGCCGGGTCCTGCGCAAATCCCGCCGGCGCGTACAGGCCGATGCCGTACGTGGCGGGCATGCTTCAGCGCCTCGCGGCGAAGAATTCCGACAGCAGCCGGCCGCATTCGCTGGCGCGGACGCCGCGCGTCACGGCAGCGTGATGATTGAGTCGCGGCTCGCCCATCAGGTCGACGACCGATCCGCACGCGCCGGTCTTGGGGTCGTCGGCGCCGTACACGACGCGGGAGACGCGGGCGTGCATGATCGCGCCCGCGCACATCGGGCAGGGTTCGAGCGTGACATACAGCTCGCAGCCCGGAAGTCGATAGTTGCCGACGGCATGGGCGGCCTCGCGCAGCGCCGCGATTTCCGCGTGCGCAGTCGGGTCGTTGGCGGCGATGGGCGCATTGCCGCCACGCCCGACGACGACGCCATCCCTGACGACGACGGCGCCGACCGGCACTTCGCCGCGCGCTCCCGCCTGGCGCGCCAGCACCAGCGCTTCGTCCATCCACTCGTCGTCACTTGCCGGCACTGGCATCCTCGATATGGAACCGGTGCAGTATCCGATGGATCACCGGCGTGAACATGATGCCGGTCGCACCCAGCAGCACGACGCCGCAGAACAGCGCATAGAAGCTGTCAAAGAGCTTGCCCGCGACGGACGCGTTCTCCTTGACCGGCCCCATGCCCGACAGCAGCAGTGCCGACTGGTGAAACGCGTCGAGCCAGTCGAAATTGTCGACCAGGTGATAGCCGACGGTGCCGACCAGCAATGTAGCGCCGATCAGTGTTCCGGAAAGCGCCATGGCGCGGCGAACCCGCGCGTAGAACGTGGTGCTGGAAGACAACGGCGGTGGATGGGCGACGACGGCAGGCTTTGTCATTTAGCGTCCTCCGGAATGACGGCGTCGGCCTCGATCTCGACCAGCAGCTCCGGTGCGATGAGCCTCGCGACCTCCACCATCGTGCACGCCGGCCGGATCGTGCCGAACACTTCGCCGTGCGCGCGACCGACCGCTTCCCACTGCGATATGTCGGTCACGAAGATTCGCGTACGCACCACGTCGTCCAGCGTTGCCCCGGCCCGCTGCAACGCGGCGGCGATATTGTCGAGGATCTGCCGCGTCTGAGCATAGGGATCGCCGACACCGACGATCTTGCCTTCCGCGTCCGTCGCCGTCGTCCCGGACAGGTAGATGTGATTGCCGATGCGCACGGCGCGCGAATAGCCGACGATGGGTTCCCACGGCGCGCCCGACGGGAAGTTGCGTCGCGTCACGCAGACGCTCCGGGAGCGTCGTCGCGAGCGGTCGCGTTCCACTTGCGCTTGCGTTCCTCGCGCGCCTTCGCGTCGCGCGCCCGCGCGTCCACGGCAATTTGCGCGAGATCGGCGCCGGACAGCGCCACTGCGACCTCCGCAATTTCCGCTACGGGCTGGCCAAGCGCATAGGCCCGCCCATAGTCGTCGCGGAGAAGGACGTGGCAGTCGACGAGCCAGCGCCGCAATTCGACGTGATCGACGGCAAGCATCGAGCCTTCCTGCGCAAGCCATCTACGGAGGATGTCGTTGACGTCGCGTTCCGAATAGGCGCGACCGGCGGCGAAGGCTCGCGATGCGGCTGCGAGCAACAGGTGAAAGTCGCTGATGCGCGCCGAATACAGGACGCCGAGCGATAGGCCGGTGCGTACCGCCAGCGCGGCAAATCGGTCGATCGGCTTGGTCTCATTCATGCTCATGTGCACCTCCTTGGCCGCGACGTTACTCCCATTCGATCGTGGCGGGCGGCTTGCCCGAGATATCGTAAACGACGCGATTGAACCCGCGCACTTCGTTGGTGATGCGGTTGCTGATCCTGGCAAGCAGCTCGTGCGGCAGCGGCGCCCAATGTGCGGTCATGAAATCGGTCGTCTGCACCGCGCGCAGCGCGACAGCGTTTTCGTAGGTGCGGCCATCGCCCATGACGCCGACCGAACGCACCGGCAGAAAGACTGCAAAGGCCTGCGCCGTCCGGTCGTACCACGACGCACCGCCTTCGTCCAGCGCGGCGCGGAGTTCCTCGATGAAGATCGCGTCGGCGCGCCGCAGCAGTTCGGCGCGCTCGCGCGTGACCTCGCCCAGGATGCGCACGCCAAGCCCCGGTCCGGGGAACGGATGCCGGAACACCATGTCGCGGGGCAGACCAAGTTCCAGCCCCAGCACCCGCACCTCGTCCTTGAACAGTTCGCGCAACGGTTCGAGCAGCTTCAAATGCAGCGACTCGGGCAGCCCGCCGACGTTGTGGTGGGATTTGATCGTGTGCGCCTTCTTGGTCTTGGCGCCGGCCGATTCGATCACGTCCGGATAAATGGTGCCCTGCGCCAGCCACTTCACGTTGGACAGCTTGGCCGCCTCGCGTTGGAACACGTCGACGAAAAGCTTGCCGATGATCTTGCGCTTGGTCTCCGGGTCGGAGACGCCTGCCAGCGCGGCCAGGAACTCGGCGCCCGCGTCGACGTGTATCACCTTCACGCCGAGGTTCTGCGCGAACGTGTGCATGACCTGCTCGGCCTCGTTCAACCGCAACAGGCCATGATCGACGAAGACACAAGTGAGGCGATCACCGATCGCACGATGGATGAGCGCGGCCGCCACCGAGGAATCCACGCCTCCCGAGAGTCCCAGCAACACGTCCTCGCCGCCGGTTTGCGCCTGCACGGCCGCAATCGCCTCTCCGGCGTAGTCGTGCATGTTCCAGTCGTGTCCGCACCCGCAGATGTCGTGCGCGAAGCGCGCCAGTATCGCCGTTCCCTGCTTCGTATGCGTCACTTCGGGATGGAACTGCACGGCGTAGAAGTGCCGCGTCTCGTCAGCCATCGCCGCGATGGCGCAGGACTCCGATGACCCGATCAGCTTGAACCCGGCCGGCATCGCGGTCACCTTGTCGCCGTGGCTCATCCACACGTCGAGGAGGCCATGCCCTTCGACGTTCGCGCGATCCTGGATGTCGCGGAACAGCGCCGAGTGGCCGCGCGCGCGCACTTGCGCATAGCCGAACTCGCGGACCTTGCCGGTCTCGACGGCGCCGCCCAACTGTTCGGCCATCGCCTGCATGCCGTAGCAGATTCCGAGCACCGGCACACCGGCGCTCCATACCGTGCGCGGCGCCCGCGGCGTGTCGCCGTCGGTGACGCTGTTGGGTCCGCCCGACAGGATGATGCCCTTCGCCGCGAAAGCATCGATGAAGGCATCGTCGACGTCGAACGGATGAATCTCGCAATAGACGTTCAGCTCGCGCAACCGGCGCGCAATCAGCTGCGTGTATTGCGCGCCGAAATCGAGAATAAGGATTTTCGAATGGGATGAAGCGGCCATCGGTGCGAAGTATCTCGGTTCAAACGCTCAGTTGGAAAAAAAAGGGCCGGCACGGGCCGGCCGGTCGGACTGCCGGGTCACTGCACCCGGTAATTGGGAGCTTCCTTCACGATCTGGACGTCGTGGACGTGGGACTCTCGGATACCGGCCGATGTGATCTCCACGAATTCCGCGCGAGTGGACAATTCCTCGATGGTCGCGCATCCGCAATAGCCCATCGCCGCGCGCAGCCCTCCCATCAGTTGGTGGATGACCGACGCCAGAACGCCCTTGTACGGCACGCGTCCTTCGATGCCTTCGGGAACCAGTTTTTCCGCGGCGCCCTCGCCTTCCGTGTCCTGGAAATAGCGATCCGCGCTGCCTTCCTGCATCGCGCCGAGCGATCCCATGCCGCGATAGCTCTTGTACGAGCGTCCCTGGTACAACTCGATTTCCCCGGGAGCTTCCTCGGTGCCTGCGAACAGGCTGCCCAGCATTACGCAGGACGCGCCGGCGGCGATGGCCTTGGCAATGTCGCCGGAATAGCGGATGCCTCCGTCGGCGATCACCGGCGTCCCGGCCTTCGCTACACCTTCGATCGCGAACTGGATCGCGGAAATCTGCGGCACGCCCACGCCCGCGACAATGCGCGTCGTGCAGATCGAACCGGGACCGATGCCGACTTTCACGGCGTCGGCGCCGTGGTCGGCGAGTGCACGGGCGCCCACAGCCGTCGCGACGTTGCCGCCGACAATCTGCACGTGCGGAAACGACTTCCTGATCCACTGGATTCGGTCCAGCACGCCCTTCGAGTGCCCATGCGACGTGTCCACGACCAGCACGTCGACGCCAGCCGCGACCAGCGCCTCGACACGGCTCTCGGTGTCTTCGCCTGTGCCTACCGCTGCGCCCGCACGCAAGCGGCCCAGGTCATCCTTGCAGGCGAGCGGGTGCTCGGTCGACTTGAGGATGTCCTTGACCGTGATCAGTCCGCGCAATTCCATGTCGCCGTTGACGACCAGCACGCGCTCCAGGCGATGCTGGTGCATCAGCCCCTTTGCCGTTTCCAGGTCCGTGCCTTCCGGAACGGTCACCAGCCGGTCGGGCTTGGTCATGATCGCGGACACCGGCTGGTCGAGATTGGTCTCGAAGCGCAGGTCGCGGTTGGTGACAATCCCGACCACACGCTTGCCTTCCACCACCGGCAGTCCGGAAATCCGGTGTCGTTGCGTGAGGGACAGCACCTCGCGTACGGACATCGTCGGTGGCACGGTGATCGGGTCCTTGACCACGCCGCTCTCGAAACGTTTGACCTTGGCCACCTCGGCCGCCTGTTTCGAGGGCGTCATGTTCTTGTGGATGATCCCGAGCCCTCCCTCCTGGGCGATGGCGATCGCCAGGCGGGCCTCCGTCACCGTGTCCATCGCCGCGGCAACGAGCGGAATGTTCAGCGAAATTGACCCGGTCAGGCGGGTCTTGAGGGAGACATCGCGGGGAACCACAAGGGAATGCGCGGGAACCAGGAGGACGTCGTCGAACGTCAGCGCTTTCCGGACGACACGCATTGATTTCTCCTCTCCGCAAAAATGAATTATACCCGCGTCGACCGGGGCGCCCAAGGATGGAACGCGCGCCACGACCCCCCATGCCACAATGCGACACGGAAAATGCCGACTCGACACGGGTTTGATTGACGGTCGCCGACGCTTTCGCTACCTTGACAATGTCATGACCCTCACCGGAGGCGGACGATGAACCGCTCCCCCAGCAGCAATTGGCGCCAGTGCGCCACGCCAGGCAGGCCCGGCCGCGCGCGGATTCCCGTCGCGCCGTTGGCACTTGCCCTCGTGCTCGGCACGTTTGCCGCTACCGCGCCGGCGTGGGGCGCGTTGTACAAGTGGACCGACGCCAATGGCCGCGTCGTGTATTCCGACCAGCCGCCGCCTGGCGACATGAAGATCGACGTGATCGCCGCTCCCCCCCCGCCATCGAATCCGAATGCCATGAAGGATATGGTGAACAAGGAAGTCGAGAGCAAGAAGCAGCAGCAGGAAGCGGCCGCGAACAGCAAGAAGGCTCTGCAGCAGCGCGCCGATGCGGAAAAACGCCTCGACGCGTGCAAGTCCGCCCGGGCCGAAATTTCCCGCCTTGCCGCGGACCAGATCATTCTCTACAGCGTGAACGAAAAGGGCGAGACCATCGTCATGAACGAAGCCGACCGCCGTCGCCGGCGGGAAACGCTGGACACCTTTCTCAAGGCCAACTGTCCGCAAGGCTGACCTTCTGATCGCGCGGATTGCGCGGATTGCGCGGATTGCGCGGATTGCGCGCAAATTCCGCCTCAACAAATGCAACGGCGACCCGCGGGTCGCCGTTGTCACGTTGTAAGTCCTGCCACGCGGGCTATTTCTTCTCCAGGTTGGCCTGGTTGATCTTCACGTCCGCCTTCGCCTTGAGCGACGCCAGGTAGGCCGTCAGCATTTCCCGCCCGATCTGCTCGGACAGGCGGCTCGCCGCGGCATCCACCTTGGACTTGTCGGGATTCGCGGGTGTGGTGACTGACATCAGCCTGTAGATCGCAAAATCGCCGTGCTCGCTGGTTGCACCGACGTAGGCCGGCAACTTGTCCTGGCTTGCCTGGAAGATCTTGGCAATGGCATCGGGCGGAACTTCGGGCGTCGCCTGGTTGCGGCTCAGCGTGACGGGTTTGCCGAAAGTCACCCCGGCCGCCTTGTCCCCTTTGCCTTCGCTCAACAGCGCAATCTTGGCGCGGCCAGCGTTCTGGGCCAGTTCTGATGCGGCCTTCTGCGTGAGCTGACGCTTTAACTCGTCCTTCACCTCGGCGAAGGGCCGCGGCGCCGCGGGCTTGTACTCGACGATCCGCGCCGCGATAAGCGTATTGGGTCCGATCTCGATCGCTTCGGTGTTGCGCTTACCCTGGATCGACTCTGGCGCGAACAGCGTCTGCACGAATTTGGCATTGCCCTTTCCGATGGCCTGCGCTTGCGCCCGCGAAATGAAAGGCGTGGCCTCGACCTTGAGGTTGAGCGCCTTCGCGGCACCTGCCAGCGAGTCTGCCTGCTCGTACACGAGATTCTGGAACTGATCCGCCGCCGTTGCGAATTTTTGCGCTGCCTGCGCGCGTTTCATGTCGGTCTCGATCTGCACCTTGACCTCGTCGAACGGCTGCACCTTGCCCGGCGTGATGCCGTTCACTTTGATGATGTGCCAGCCGAACTCCGTTGACACGGGACCCACGATGTCACCGACCTTCGCGGCAAAGGCTGCGTCCTCGAACGCCTTCACCATCGTGCCTCGCGCGAACGTGCCGAGATCGCCGCCCTGCTGCGCGGAACCCGGATCCTTCGAGAATTCCCGGGCCAGGTCGCCGAACTTGGCCGGCGCGGCTTTGGCCTTGGCCAGCAACTCCTCGGCCTGCTTCCTGGCCGCCGCACGATCAGCTTCGTTGGCGTCCGGCTTGACGGGGACGAGCACATGCGCGACGGTCCGCTGTTCGGGCGTCGAATACTGCGCGATGTTGCTCTCGTACTGCTTCTTTACCTCCGCAGCGTCGACGTTCGCTCCCCCCAGAAGCGCGTCGGCAGTGAGGATCACGTATTCGATCCGGGCCAATTCCGGCGTCTGGAATGCCGCCTGGTTCTTGTCGTAGAAGGCCTTGACGTCGGCTTCGTCCACCTTCGCCTCCTTGAGGAACGGCTCCGCGTTGACCACGGCGATGGCGACCTCGCGCTGCTGCTCGAGCAATCCCAGGAATCTCTCGGTGGACGGGCGCGCAACGACGTTGGCGGCGGCGATCGGCTCCTGCACGGCGGCCGCCAGCATGTCGCGGCGCACCTTGTCCTCGAACGCGAGCCTGTTCGTGCTCTGTCCGGCCAGGTACAACTCGTAGCGTTCCGGCGAGAACTTGCCCCCGTCCTGGAAGGCCGGAATGGATGCGATGACGTCCCGCAACTGCGCGTCGGACACGCGGAACTTCTCATCCCTTGCCTTGCCGGTCAGCAGATGATCATTGACGACCTGGTCCAGCACCGCGAAGCGCACCTCGGGATTGTCGAACATGGCGGGATCGAAATTGCGGCCCATCATCTGCCGCGCACGCTGCTGCTGGTCGCGCAACGCCTGGTCGAAATCCGCCTGCGTGATCTTGTCCTTGCCGACCGTCGCCACGGTGTCGGCCGTGCTTCCGCCGCGGAAGTAGTAGTCGACGCCGAAGAAGGCGAACGGGACCATCATCAGAAACAGGATGAGCTGCGCGGCGTGCTTGTGCTTGTGGACTAGATCGAACATGGATCCCGCTCGCTTTTCGCGAAAGTAACGGATGCGCGGCCCTGATCGGCCGCTAGAAGAAAGGGCGAACTCGCGTTCGCCCTCGTCTACAACTAAATCTGGCGGAGTGGACGGGACTCGAACCCGCGACCCCCGGCGTGACAGGCCGGTATTCTAACCAACTGAACTACCACTCCTCGCTTGCAATCAAGGCTTCGCTCGAAGCCAGATAAATCCGCGCCCGCGCATGTCCGCAGGACGACCGGAGCGGGCGCAACACTGCTGGTGGGTGCTGAGAGGCTCGAACTCCCGACATTCGCCGTGTAAAGGCGACGCTCTACCAACTGAGCTAAGCACCCGGGAGCCGTCGACACGAAACAACCGCCGTGCTGCGCCGCGCCGCAGGGGTTCCGCATGCGCGACTTCATGAGGGCGGGACCTTGAAGCGTTGATCCTACCGGCTCCAGGCCCAGCAAACACGAAGTCGACTAGTTTAACGCATCCTTGAGCGCTTTTCCAGCCCGGAACTTGGGCACTTTGGCGGCGCGGATCTTGATGGGCTCGTTGGTGCGAGGATTGCGGCCCTGGCGCGCGGTGCGCTTGCCGACGTAGAACGAACCGAAGCCTACCAGCGTGACGATGTCGCCCTTTTTCAGCGAGCCGCGGATGGCTCCCACCGTGGCGTCCAATGCGCGGCCGGCGGCCGCCTTGGAGATATCGGCGTGCCTGGCGATCGCATCGATCAATTCGGATTTGTTCACGGGACATCCCCTTGAAGACTTGAATTGGAATAAGCAGCGATTGAAATAGTCTTAGCCGTTGCCAGGCATGGAATCGGTCAGCGCAACGAACGAAGCGTGGGGAGGTCTATATAACGCCCGCGATTTCGCAGTGTCAAGGCCAAATGTGCGCAGTTCGCGCGGGCGCGCAGCGCAGCATTCGCGTTGCGCGCGAAGTCTCGCACGCAGGCATTTGAAGCGGAGCGATTGACGGCGTCGGGTGAACTTGCGACATGCCACGAACGCAGCAAAATAAAAACGCGCGGGCATGTTCCGTGCCCGCGCGCGTATCGGCGAATGTTGCGGTCAGTGCTTCAGCGCCGGCGTCTTGTCATCGGCCGCGGGGACAGGCGGAACGACAGGAACGTCGCCCTTATCCTTGTCCTCGGCCAGCGGCGTCGGGTGCCGTTCCAGCGCCTGCTCGAGAACCTGTTCGATCCAGCGCACGGGATGGATATCCAGGCGATTCTTGATCTCGTCGGGAATCTCCGTCAGATCCTTGACGTTCTCCTCGGGAATGAGGACGGTCTTGATTCCGCCGCGGCCGGCGGCAAGCAACTTTTCCTTCAAGCCGCCGATTGGCAGCACTTCGCCGCGCAGCGTGATCTCGCCCGTCATCGCGACGTCGCAACGCACCGGAATGCCGGTCAGGATCGACACGATCGCGGTAACGATCGCGCCACCGGCCGACGGTCCGTCCTTGGGTGTCGCGCCCTCCGGAAGATGGATGTGCAGGTCCGTCTTGGTGTAGAAGTCCGACTGGATGCCCAGCGCCTTCGAGCGGTGGCGAACGACGGACAGCGCCGCGGCGATAGATTCGTTCATGACGTCGCCCAACTTGCCGGTCGTGGTCGTCTTGCCTTTGCCCGGCAGCGCGACGGCCTCGATCGTCAGCAGGTCGCCCCCGACTTCCGTCCACGCGAGACCGGTGACCTGGCCCACCTGGTTCTTCTTTTCCGCGATGCCGTACGTGAATCGGCGCACGCCCAGGTACTTGTCGAGGTTCTTGGAATTGACGTCGACCGGGCTCTTCGCCGTGCGCGCCTTGCCCTCGCTTTGCTTCAGGAGCAGCGTCTTCACCACCTTGCGGCAGATCTTGCTGATGTCGCGTTCGAGGCTGCGCACGCCGGCCTCGCGCGTGTAGTAGCGCACGATATCGCGCAACGCGCTGTCGGCCACATGCAGCTCGTCAGGCTTGATGCCGTTGTTCTTCATCTGCTTGGGCATCAGATACTGCTTGGCGATGGCGATCTTCTCGTCTTCGGTGTAGCCCGACAGGCGGATGACTTCCATGCGGTCCAGCAGCGGCGCCGGGATGTTCATCGAATTGGCCGTGGCCACGAACATCACGTCCGACAGGTCGTACTCGACCTCGATGTAGTGATCGACGAACGTGTCGTTCTGTTCCGGATCGAGCACTTCCAGCAGCGCCGAACTCGGGTCGCCGCGGAAGTCCTGGCCCATCTTGTCGACTTCGTCCAGCAGGAACAGCGGATTGCGCACGCCGACCTTGGTCATGTTCTGCAGGATCTTGCCGGGCATCGAGCCGATATACGTGCGGCGATGGCCGCGGATCTCGGCCTCGTCGCGCACGCCGCCCAACGACATGCGCACGAACTTGCGGCCGGTGGCCTTGGCGACCGACTGGCCGAGCGACGTCTTGCCTACGCCGGGCGGGCCGACGAGACAGAGGATGGGCGCCTTCAGCTTGTCCACGCGTTGCTGGACCGCCAGGTACTCGACGATGCGCTCCTTCACCTTCTCCAGGCCGTAGTGATCGGCGTCCAGAATCTTGACCGCGTTGGCCAGGTCCTTGCTGATCTTGCTCTTCTTGCGCCACGGCAGGGCCAGCAACGTGTCGATGTAGTTGCGCACGACGGTGGCTTCGGCCGACATGGGCGACATCATCTTGAGCTTCTTCAGCTCGCCCATGACCTTGCCTTCGGCCTCCTTCGACATCTTGGCGGCCTTGATCTTCTTTTCCATCTCCTCGAGGTCCGCGTTCTCGTCGCCCTCGCCGAGTTCCTTCTGGATCGCCTTGACCTGCTCGTTCAGGTAGTACTCGCGCTGACTCTTCTCCATCTGCCGCTTGACGCGGCCGCGGATGCGCTTCTCGACCTGCAGGATGTCGACTTCGCCTTCGAGGACGCCGAGCAGATGCTCGAGCCGCTTGCCGGGCTCGGCCATCTCCAGGATCTGCTGCTTTTGCTCGAGCTTGAGCGGCAGGTGCGCCGCGATCGCGTCAGCCAGCCGGCCGCCGTCATCGATGCCCGACATCGATGTCAGGATCTCGGGCGGGATCTTCTTGTTCAGCTTGACGTACTGGTCGAACTGCGCGAGCAGTGCTCGGCGCATCGCCTCGACCTCGTGTCCCGGCCCCGATTCCGGTGGCTGCGCCACCGCTTCCGCGGACAGGTATTCGCCATGATCGGTCACACCCGCAATCCGGGCGCGCTGCGTGCCCTCGACCAGCACCTTCACCGTGCCGTCGGGCAGCTTCAGCATCTGCAGGACTGTCGCGATGCTGCCGATGTCGTACAGATCCTCGGCGCCCGGGTCGTCCTTGGCCGCCTGCTTCT
>Ga0207701_10000708_pt1 | contig 35064 bp, 31 predicted proteins | sample KBSSwiSSwithPhiX_FD_184294 | JGI IMG/M metagenome (GOLD analysis project Ga0207701, IMG submission 184294) | Switchgrass rhizosphere bulk soil microbial communities from Kellogg Biological Station, Michigan, USA, with PhiX - S5 (SPAdes) (version 2) | ecosystem: Environmental > Terrestrial >... | reverse complement strand
TACAGTTACAAGAGAGAATATAGGCGTGCTGAACGATAAGATCGTAGTGAAAGTGAATAAGGAGGACTATCTTTCATCGTTCGAGAAGACCTTAAAAACATACTCCAAATCTGCAAACATTCCCGGATTCAGAAAAGGAATGGTACCTGCAGGTATCATCAAAAAAATGCACGGGCAAGCGGTGTTCACCGATGAGGTATTGAGGACGGTTGAAAAAGAACTGACCAAATACATGGATGATGAAAAGCTCGACATCTTCGCTCAGCCTCTTCCACTTGCAGAAAACGATGCAAGGAATCTCGATGTAAACAATCCGGCAGAATACACTTTTGGTTTTGAAGTTGGGTTGAAACCTGAATTTAAAGTTGCAGACCTTTCAAATGAAAAAGTAAAATATTACAAGATAGGTGTGACCGATGAAATGATTAACAAGCATATCGAAAGGCTGCAGAAGGGATATGGCAAAAAGAAAGATCCTGATGCAGGTAATGAAGAGGAGAACATTGAAATGGCAGAGATAAATGAAGAACTTTTCAAAGCTGCATATCCGGCTAAAGAAATAAAAACAGAAGAAGAGTTCAGGGAAGAAATAAAAAAAGACATTGAAGCATATTGGGAAAATGAATCAAAGAAACATTTTCAGCACGAGATATATCACAGGCTTCTCGATCATTCTGAAATAACTTTTCCTGAAAGCTTTTTGAAACGCTGGCTTGAAACAGGAACTGAAAAACAGAAGTCACCAGAAGAAGTTGATAAGGAATATCCAGGATTTGTAAACCAGTTGAAATGGACGCTGATCAACGACCGCTTATCTGTTGATCAGAAACTTGAGATCACAGCAGATGACATCAAGGGTTTTGCAAAGAAGCAGTTGTTCGGATACATGGGAATGCAGATGATGGATGAAGAACAACCCTGGGTTGAAGAATACCTGAATAAAATGATGCAGGACAGGAAATTTGTTGACGACTCATTTTTCAGATTGAGGACTGAAAAAATATTTGATTGGGCAGAGGGGCAGGTACAGCGTGAGGATGTTGAAATGAATGCTGAAGAGTTTGAGAAGATGCTTCATGAGCATCAGCATGAGCATTAGCAGAAAACAACTGTGAGAGGTGGGGAGGCATCGGGTATACTTCTGGTTCTTATCTGGTAAACATCCCATATACTGTTTGAGTATAGAAGTAGTATACAAAAGGTTTAGAAGAAGTTAAGGAATTGATGAAAAATTCTATAAAAGGCAAGCGTGGAAGCTTGCTTTTTGCCTTTTTGGCAGTTTAAAAGTTTGGACAGACATTTGGTAAATTAAAGAATTAATATCAGAAAATCAACACTATGGATTATCAGAAGGAATTTGAGAAATATGCAATAAAGCACCGCAATATTTCTTCCAACACCCTAAACGCATATACAAAACACCAGGTTACCAATCTCACACCGAATATTATTGAAGAAAGACCGATGAACGTTGCGGTTATGGATGTTTACAGCCGCCTGATGATGGACAGGATCATCTTTCTCGGATACCCGATAAATGACGAAGTGGCAAATATTGTGACTGCACAGTTGCTGTTCCTTGAAAGCACGGACCGCAGCAGGGACATCCAGATGTATATCAATTCTCCCGGTGGCAGTGTTTATTCAGGACTCGGCGTTTATGATACCATGCAATATATTACGCCGGATGTTTCCACCATCTGCATAGGGATGGCCGCATCGATGGGCGCCGTGTTACTAACTGCAGGTGCACATGGAAAAAGAACAGCACTTAAACATGCAAGGGTAATGATGCACCAGCCGAGTGGCGCCATTGGCGGACAGGCAAGTGACATTGATATTACTGTTAACGAGATTAAGAAAGTAAAAAAGAACCTTTACGATATCCTGGCATTCCACACCGGCAAAACTCTCAAGCAGATAGAAAAAGATTGTGACCGCGATTACTGGCTCACAGCCGAAGAAGGAAAAGAGTATGGGCTCGTTGATGAAGTACTCATCATGAATCCAAGGAAGGAAAAGAAAGACTAATTGTTCAACCATAACTTTAATGAACCGATCATGGAAATGAATTCAAAATATTTAATCAGACCTTTTAAAATGGACGATGACGACGACGATGAAGAGGAAGAGCCAAAAGAAAAAGAGAAAAGTCCTGAGATGGGCATGCTGATGAAAAAACTTGAAAAGTATTTTTTCGCGACACGTGCCATATACTTATGGGGAGCAGTAGATGATAAAACTGCAAAAGAAGTAACTACTAAAATGCTTTTACTCGATGCGGACAAACCGGGTGAAGAAATTAAATTTTATATTAATAGCCCTGGAGGAGTAGTAACCAGCGGTATGGTGATCTATGATACCATGAAAATGTTAAAAAGTCCGGTGAGCACCATCTGTATGGGACTCGCTGCTTCAATGGGTTCTATCCTGTTAAGTGGAGGGAAAAAGGGACGCAGGTTTATTTTTCCCCATGGTGAAGTGATGATACACCAGCCCAGCCTTGGTGGTCATATTCAGGGTGTAAGCGTTGACCTTGAGATCACTGCGAAGCAAACGAGGCGTGTTAAAGAGATAGGAGCCAGGATCTTAGCTGAGAACTGTGGAAAAAAAGTTGAACAGGTAATGAAGGATTTTGATCGCGATTACTGGATGGATGCCAAAGAGTCAATAGAATATGGCATCGTAGATGAATTAGTTGAGCGGTTATAACTATCCTTGTTTGTAAAAGAAAAGTTCGGGAACTTTGTAGTATGGCGAAAACAACATTGCATTGTTCATTTTGCGGCAGAAGCCGGGATGAAGTGAAAATTCTTATTGCGGGTCAGGAAGGTCATATCTGTGAAAACTGTGTTGAACACGCACGTGAAATTATCGATCAGGAGCTTATGGTGAAGAATGAAAATGCTTCACCTTCCCAGTTTAAGCTCAACGTTAAGAAACCAATAGAAGTAAAGAAATTCCTCGATGAATATGTAATTGGCCAGGATGATGCAAAACGCGTTCTCGCTGTTGCTGTTTATAATCACTACAAACGCCTTCAACAAAAACCTGCCGACAACGATATTGAAATTGAAAAAAGCAACATCGTTATGGTAGGGGAAACAGGAACAGGAAAAACATTGCTTGCGAAAACAATCGCCAAGCTGTTAAATGTTCCATTCGCCATTGTTGATGCCACGGTATTTACTGAAGCCGGTTATGTTGGTGAAGATGTTGAGAGTATTCTTACCCGCCTGCTGCAGGTTTGTAATTACGATGTTCCGGCAGCGGAAAGAGGTATCGTTTACATAGATGAAATTGATAAGATAGCGAGGAAAGGTGATAACCCTTCCATAACCAGGGATGTAAGCGGAGAAGGCGTTCAGCAGGGATTGCTTAAACTGCTCGAAGGAACCGATGTGCTTGTTCCACCGCAGGGAGGAAGAAAACACCCTGAGCAGAAACTTATTAAAGTAAATACCCACAATATACTGTTCATTTGCGGCGGTGCTTTTGACGGCATCGACAAGGTGATCGCCCGGAGGGTTAACACCAATTCGATCGGATTCAATGTGAATAAGGAATTGCAGGAGCATATGAAGAAAAACCTTCTACAGTATGTAAATGCCCGCGACCTGAAAACATTCGGCCTTATCCCCGAACTGCTCGGACGTCTTCCTGTTGTTACCTATCTCAACCCTCTCGATGCAGAAACACTTCGCTCTATACTTACGGAACCAAAGAATGCACTCATCAAACAGTACAGGAGATTATTTGAACTGGAAGGCATTAAGCTTACCATTGACGATGCTGTGTACGACTTTATGGTAGAGAAAGCACTTGAATATAAACTTGGCGCAAGAGGCTTGAGAAGCATCTGTGAAAGCATTTTAAATGATGCCATGTTCGAACTGCCATCTTCAAAACAAACAACATTGCATCTTGATCTTGAATATGCTGAAAAGAAATTCAGCAAGAGCAAGATAAGCCTCCTGAAAGTTGCATAATCATACTATGATGATAGATCTCATTGAAAAGCTTAAGCTGCAGGTGGGCATCACCGATGAGCAGGCGTTGAAGTCCATTGAAGTGATTAAAGATTTTGTAAAGGAAAAGTTTCCGATGTTCAGTGGCGCCATCGACGACGTTTTTAAAAAATACAAACCGGGAGAAAAGGATGATTTTATGCCCTGATTTATTTCAACAGTTCTCTTGAAATTACCAGTTTCTGTATTTCTGAAGTTCCCTCACCTATTGTACAGAGCTTACTATCGCGGTAAAATTTTTCTACCGGGAAATCTTTGGTATAGCCATAACCCCCGAATACCTGAACTGCTTCATTAGAAACTTTCACAGCTACTTCGCTCGCGAAATATTTAGCCATGGCAGATTCTTTGGTCATGGATTCACCCCGGTTTTTAAGGTCGGCGGCCTGAAATGTCAGCATTTCAGCGGCCATGATATCTGTTGCCATGTCTGCGAGCTTGAAGGCAATGCCCTGGAAACTCGAAATGGGTTTATCGAATTGTTGTCTTTCTTTTGAGTATTGTACTGATGCTTCGTAAGCTCCTTTAGCGATGCCGAGTGCCAGTGCAGCTATAGATATCCTGCCACCGTCGAGAATTTTCATGGCCTGCTTGAATCCGTCGCCTACTTCACCGAGCCTGTTTGAATCGGAAACACGACAATTATCAAAAATCATTTCAGCAGTTTCGCTGGCGCGCATACCGAGTTTGTTCTCTTTTTTACCTCCTGTGAATCCTGGTGTTCCTCTCTCAACGATAAATGCCGTTGCATTGCTTTTCTGTCTCGGGTCACCGGTTCTTGTCATTACTACTGCAATGTCTCCGCTGATACCGTGAGTAATCCAGTTTTTGGTTCCGTTTATGATCCAATGGTCTCCTTCTCTTACAGCGGTACATTTCATGTTTCCTGCATCGCTTCCGGTGTTGGGTTCCGTAAGACCCCATGCACCGATATGTTCGGCAGTGGCCAGTTTAGGCAAGTATTTTTGTTTCTGTTCTTTGTTTCCGAAAGCTACGATATGACCAGTGCAAAGGGAGTTATGGGCAGCAAGGCTCAGTCCGATCGAACCGCATACCTTAGCCACTTCCTGGATCACGGATACATATTCAAAATAAGATAAACCAGCCCCGCCATATTCTTCAGGTACCAGAACACCCATGAAACCCAGTTTTCCCATTTCTTTGAACAATTCAACGGGGAATTCCTGTGTTTCATCCCACTTCATCACATGGGGCTTTATGTATTGTTGGGCAAAATCACGGGCCGACAAGGCTACCTGGGAGGTAAGCTCAGAAACTTCAAAATTCATAAGAGTGTAAAATAAGCCATTAATTAAGAGACTAACAAGTGTTAACCCTTACTAATTTTGACTTTGTAACGCCTCTAACAACATATATAAAAATGCCGCTATGCATGAGCCTATAATCGGACCTAACACCGGAATCCATGCATACCTCCATTGGCCGGAGCCTTTACCCTTCATGGGCACCAGGCTGTGAACGATCCTTGGACCAAGGTCACGTGCAGGATTTATTGCATATCCCGTTGTTCCTCCCAGTGACAATCCTATAGCCCAAACGAGAAAAGCCACCGGAATTGCTCCGATAGAACCTAACCCGATCGCTGATTTTTGTGAAGTGATCTCTGCACCGCTGAAATAAAAAATTACGAACATCAAAACGAATGTTCCAATGATCTCACTGAGCAGGTTGAATAATTTGTTATTTATAGCCGGACCAGTACTGAACACAGCAAGTTGCAAATCGGGTTCGGTGGTGGCATTAAAATGATCGCGGTAAACTATCCATGTGAGGAAAGCACCCAACATAGCACCCAATATCTGTGCAAGAATGTAAACCCCTACATCCCCCCAGGCAAATTTGCCTGTAATGGCAAGTCCGATAGTTACTGCCGGATTAAGATGTGCCCCACTAAATGGAGTAGCGAATACAACGCCCACAAACACGCCAAGCGCCCATCCCGTAGTTATAACCATCCACCCACCACCAAATCCTTTGGTTCCTTTCAATACTACATTGGCGACAACTCCTGTTCCAAGGAGAATTAAAAGCATTGTTCCGATCAGCTCGGCCGTAAAAGGAGACATAAGCAATATTTTAATTGTTAGGTTTATTGGGATACTCAGCCCAGAATTTTACTGTTTCCACTGCCCTCTTCCACTCCTTAACTGATTCATTATTTTTAGTAGAAGGAATGAACTCCTTATCGAGCGACCATTGTTCTTTTATTTCATCTATATTTTTCCAGAATCCAGTTGCGAGACCAGCAAAATATGCAGCTCCCATGGCAGTTGTTTCTGTGATCTCCGGACGCACAACTTTTACACCGAGAACGTCTGCCTGTATCTGCATCAATAAATTATTTATTGTAGCGCCGCCGTCAACACGTAGTTCCCTGATTGTTGAAGACGAATCTGCTTCCATTGATTTCAAAACATCCATAGTCTGGAATGCAATACTTTCAAGAGCTGCTCTTGCTAAATGTGCTTTTGAAGTTCCCCTTGTGAGGCCTACTATCGTTCCTCTTGCATGCTGGTTCCAATATGGGGCACCAAGTCCTGCAAAAGCAGGCACCAGGTAAACACCATTACTGTTTTCTACTGTGAGCGCAAGCGATTCAATATCTTTTGATGACGGAATGATGCCAAGCTCATCACGAAGCCATTGTACCACAGCTCCTGCTATAAAGATGCTACCTTCCAAAGCATATTCAGTTTTTCCATTCAGTTGCCAGGCTATGGTTGTTACGAGATTATTTTTAGACAATACTGGTTTATCGCCAACATTCATAAGCATGAAACATCCGGTACCATAAGTATTCTTCACCATTCCTTTCTGTGTGCACATCTGCCCGAATAGTGCTGCCTGTTGATCACCCGCAATGCCGGCGATCGGAATTTTATTTGCGAGTATTCTTCCTGCTGTTTCTCCATATACTTCCGAGGATGAACGGACATCAGGAAGCATGGAACGGGGAACCGTAAATAATTCAAGCAGCTCCTCATCCCACGAAAGGTCGTTGATATTGTAGATCATGGTTCGGGAAGCATTGGTAACATCCGTAACATGAACTTTGCCGGCGGTGAGGTTCCAGATCAGCCACGAGTCAACAGTTCCAAAGGCAAGGGTTCCTTTTTCAGCTTTTTCTCTTGCACCTTCTATATTATCGAGTATCCATTTAATTTTTGAAGCCGAAAAATAGGCATCTACTATCAAACCGGTTTTTTGCTGGATGTTACTTCCCTGTTTTTGTTTGATGCTGTCGCAGAAGGATGCGGTTCTCCTGTCCTGCCACACTATTGCATTGTAAACAGGCTGACCGGTACTTTTGTCCCATACGATTGTCGTTTCCCTTTGATTTGTTATTCCGATCGCACTGATATCGGAAGGTTTCAAACCAGCTTTGATAATTACTTCTGTCAGCACTGTTGCTTGTGAAGACCATATTTCCATCGGATCGTGCTCAACCCATCCAGCGTGGGGATAATACTGTTTGAATTCTTTCTGTGCTATCGAAACAATCTTTCCGCTATGATTGAAAATAATGGCGCGCGAACTGGTAGTGCCCTGGTCAAGGGATAAAATATAGCTGGGCATCGCAATGTTAATTTATCGATTCAGTTTATAATGATAGGCAATTTTATAAAATTCGTCCAGTTGTTCTTTTTTTCTATCACTGCTCCAGCCAGATTCTTTTTCAAATATGTCTGCAACAACAGGAGCGGCTTCGATCGCCGCAGCCGCATCAAGGAATAGAAGACGCAGCCTTCTGGCCAAAACATCCTCAACAGTTCTGGCCATTTCATTCCGTATGGACCATACAACTTCCGCATGAGTGTAGTTGTAACCGTTAACCAATTTCCGGGAAAGCGCCGGCTCAGTCCCTATAAGTTGAACAATCAGATCCTCATCTGTACCATATACAGATAAACTGCTACCTGATGGCGGTCGTAATCCATGCAATCCGGTTTTAGCTGTGTTGCTTTTTATTTTTGCCGACCCTTCATTTTTTAAAGCAAGATCAACGGTTTCTTCAGCCATCTTCCTGTAGGTGGTCCACTTACCCCCGGTAATGGTGATCATACCTGATTTGCTGGTAAATAGCTTGTGATCCCTTGAAAGTTCTTTTGTTGATTTCGATTTATCAGCAGAAGCTGCCAGAGGTCGTAATCCTGCAAACACACTCAGCACATCATTTACACCTGGTCCGTTCAGCAGATATTTATTGATCGTTTCAAGAATAAAATCAATCTCAATATCCAGTGCTACCGGCTCTTCTGAATGATTCTCCATCAGCGTATCCGTTGTTCCAAGGAGAAGATGATCACGCCATGGTACTGCAAACAATACACGGCCATCATCTGTTTTTGGAATAAGCATTGCACTGTCGCTGCTTATGAACTTTTTATCTACCACTATATGTACACCCTGGCTAGGCCGGACTGTTTTAGCCGCTGTGGGCTCATCCATTTTCAATATTTCATCAACAAAAACTCCTGTAGCGTTGATCACTGATCCCGCACGAATTATAAATTCTTCCCCCGTTTCAACATCAATAACTTTCGCACCTGAAACTTTTCCTGCTTCTTTAGTTATACCAGTTATCTTAAAATAATTCAACAATACAGCTGAATTTTCAATAGCTGTTTGCGCAATGTTGATGGCAAGACGCGCATCATCAAACTGGCCATCGAAATATTCCACTCCACCTTTCAACCCCTGGGTATTTACATTGGGCAGTCTTTCAGAAATTTTATTTTTACTGATAAACCTGGACCAACCCAAACCAAAACTTCCGGCCAGGAGGTCGTATACCCTTAGTCCGGCAGAATATTTAATAACATCGAAAACACTATAGCATGGAATAATGAATGACTGTCCATGCACTACATGAGCCGCATTTTTGGTTAACAGATCTCTTTCATGCAAAGCACTGTAAACAAGTTTTATGTCACCCTGCCCCAGGTATCGTACGCCTCCATGAATAAGTTTTGTGCTTCTGCTGGACGTGCCTTTGGCAAAATCATGCTGCTCAAATAATACAACAGAAAGACCCCTCAATGCCGCATCAAGCGCTACTCCCAGACCTGTAGCGCCGCCTCCGATAACCAGCATGTCCCACTTTTTCTCTTCTTTTATCCGTTCTATCAATGAAGCCCTGTTATACAAATTGTTTCCAGGCATTAATGCTCATTTGGTACAATTTAATTTATCTCACCTCATTTAAATGAAATATAGGGCATCATTTTTTTGAGGGCGTCTTGATCAACGTTCTCTAACCTGGAAAGATCACCCGGAGAACTGAATGAACCATGCTGAGAACGGTAAGCAACAAGTGCATTGGCCATATTCCACCTGATATATGGGTGAACCTTCAACGTTTCTTTCTCTGCTGAATTGATCGCTATCTTCCTGATATTACCAGGATCGCATTTCAGCAAGGGATGTATCTTCTGGTACACTGAGTCCTGCAATCCATAAACCTCTCTGATCTGATCAACATTATAAAATCCTCCAAGCTTTTCCCTGAACAGAACTATACGGGCTGCCAGTTTGCTTCCGATACCAGGCAATGCAATGAATGCAGACGTATCAGCTTTATTTATTTCAAACGGTTCAATTTTCTTTTTAACATACCTGGGAGGTTCAAACTTTTTATGTACTTCAGATTTTTTATTTTTTAGGGTATCCTGTATTTCAATCATGGAAATTTTTTCAACAACCTTTTGTTTGCCGTCAAAGAATTTCGGAATGATCACTACTATCAACACTAATATAATAAGAGAAATTATGCCTGAGCGCTCACGCTTTGTAAATGCGAGATATTCTTTTGCCTTCATATGCTTTATTTTAAAGCAAGGTAAACTGAAGGCTATCCAGACCAATGTGGTTTTAACGTACCTGTTACAGTGAAATCACAAGTCGGTCATATGCCAGTGAGATATTTGATGGGAGCTCTTTATTTATTTCCTCATGCAAACCCATCTGGTGACTTAGATGTGTGAAATAAGTCTGCGGCACTTCCAGCTTTTGCGCCAATTCAACACCCTGTTGAAGATTGAAATGAGAAATATGTGGCTCTTTGCGAAGTGTATTAAGCGTAAGATACTTTGAACCTGTAATTTTTTTCTGCTCACTTTCTTCGATCCTGTTAGCATCCGTGATGTACGTAAATCCTCCGATGCGGAATCCAAGCACAGGCATCTTCATGTGCCATACCATGATAGGAATTACAGGTATATCACCTACAGTAAATGGTTCGAAAGCAATGGTGTTAAGTTTTATTTCAGGTACACCCGGGTACTTGAAGTCTGCGAATGCATAAGGAAATTCACGTACAAGTACAGCCTGGGTCATTTCATTTGCATACACTTCCATAGGCTTTCCGCTAAAGAAATTATAGGCCCTTACATCATCAAGTCCTGCTACATGATCCTTATGAGGATGAGTAAAAACTATTGCATCGAGGTGTTTAACATTCTCACGAAGCATCTGATAACGGAAATCCGGTCCTGAATCGATTACCAGTGTAGTATCAGGCGACCGAACGAGAAGGCTCGACCTTAGCCGTTTATCTTTTTTGTTAGTTGATGAACATACCTCACAACTGCATCCTATCATTGGAATACCGCCGCTGGTTCCGGTGCCAAGAAAAGTAAATGTGAGGAAAGGAGAAGCCACTTATCAAATCTATATTAAATCATGCTTTGGCGTGAATCTGTTCGAAGATTTTACGAGCTTCAGGAGAAAGCACTTCAGGATCAGGTATCAGTTTGGGAATAATATCCATAAGAGTGCTGATGCGTCCTTCGAGCTGAAGGAATTTATTCAATACCACTACTTTTTTTTGTTCGAGAATGCAATAACCGCTTTGAAATGTGCCGCGTTCATAGCGAATAACATATTCGACCTCAGTAAGAAGATCTTCCAACTTATCGAGCGTGTGCTGAGTGTTTTTCATTGTTGCTAAGGTAAGCAGTTTCGGCAGACGTCAATCGGGTAGACGTTTTATATTACCCCCTGCTACCCATCCTTATCACCGGAATGATCATTTCCTCAAGACTGATGCCTCCATGCTGAAAAGTGTTCTTGTAGTAGTTCACATAATAATTATAGTTATTCGGGTAACACAGGTAGAGGTCTTCTTTCGCAAATATATATGAGGAATTAACAGTAGGCACTGGCAATCCGGCTTCTTTAGGCTCACGGAAAGCAAGGACTTCTTTAGGTTCATAATTCAGGTTGCGCCCATGCTTATACCTCAGGTTTGTTGTCGTTTGTTTATCACCGATAACTTTTACAGGTGTTTTCACTCTCACGCTTCCATGGTCTGTTGCCAGCACCAGATTTATTTTTTTATCGGCGATCTTTTTTAAAGCCATGTGCAAAGGAGAATGTTCAAACCAGCTTTTTGTGACTGACCTGTAGCTTGTTTCATCTCCGGCAAGCTCCTTTAAAACTTCCATCTCCGTACGTGCATGACTCATCATGTCTACAAAATTGTAAACAATAATATTCAGATCATTCCCCATCAGGTTATGGATGTTATTTACAAGATCCTGTCCCGCCTGGTAATTAACGACTTTGGTATAGGAGAATTTTATATCATCTCTCTTAAGTCTTTTCAAATGCGCCCTTATAAATTCTTCTTCGTGTAAATTTTTCCCTCCTTCATCATCATCATTTTTCCATTGCTGGTGAAACTGTTTTTCGATATCCAAGGGCATCATACCAGCAAACAATGCATTGCGGCTATATTGCGTTGCAGTTGGAAGTATACTGTAAAAAGTATCTTCATCGAGTATCCTGAAGCTCTCCGCAAAAACCGGCTGTATGGCTTTCCACTGGTCGAACCGCAGATTGTCGAGCAGAATAAAAAATGTGGATGTACCTTTTTCAATGTGTGGCAGCACCTTGAATTTTAACAAGGTGTGCGACATGATTGGGCCATCACCTGATTTGGGATCTACCCATTTAGCATAATTTTTTGAAACAAATTTGAAGAACTCGGTGTTAGCTTCACTTTTTTGCGCGTGCAGCACATCGGTCATTTCCGGGCTATCACTTTTTTCCATTTCAAGTTCCCAGTACACCAGTTTTTTATAAATGTCCATCCACTCATTATAATCCGGATTGCTGTTAAGCGCCATGAACAGGTTACGGAACTGCTGCTGGTATGCGGTGGTGGTTCGTTCGGCAACCAGTCGTTTATTATCAATAATTTTTTTAAGGCTTAACAACACCTGGTTTGGATTTACAGGTTTGATAAGGTAATCGGTGATCTGGCTGCCTATCGCGTCATCCATCAGGTTTTCTGTTTCGTTCTTTGTGATGAGCACAACCGGAACCTGTGAATTTATTTCCTTGATCTTGGCGAGGGTTTCGAGTCCGGTTATGCCCGGCATGGTTTCATCCAGCAAAACTACATCCACAGGATTATCCTTCAGGTAGTCCACCGCATCAAATCCATTCGTAAGTGCGCTTACTTCATAACCTTTATTCTTAAGGAACAAAATCTGCGACTGCAAGCTTTCCATTTCGTCGTCTACCCAGAGAATTTTACCTAAAGCCATAGGGAGATTGTTTTGTAGTGAGATGAGTAAATTTAATCTTCCCGCTTTACTTATTGTATTTTTGGTTGCACTGAATGGACTTATTTAACAATCCGGCAACAGGAATGACCAACCGTATAAGAAAAATCATTAACGATCCGGTTCATGGTTTCATTACAATTGATGATCCACTGGTGTCGGACATTATCGCCCACCCTTATTATCAGCGTTTAAGACGGATAAACCAGATGGCTTTCGCGCACCTTGTTTATCCCGGAGCTATTCACACCCGGCTTCATCATTCTCTTGGCGCTTATCACCTCATGTGTATGGCCCTTTCAGAACTGAAGAATAAAGGGGTGGACATCACACCTGAAGAAGAGACCGGGGCCAAGATCGCCATCCTTTTACATGATTCCGGCCATGCACCCTTTTCACACGCACTTGAAAAAATCCTGATTCCGGGGATACATCATGAAACACTATCGCTCCTGATCATGAATGTACTCAATTCATCGTTCAATGGAAAGCTCGAAACAGCTATACGCATATTTACAGATCAGTATCCAAAAAGATTTTTACATCAGCTGGTATCCGGACAACTTGATGTTGACAGGCTCGATTACCTTACGCGCGACAGTTTTTTCACGGGTGTTTCTGAAGGTGTGATCGGATATGACAGGATCATAAAAATGCTTACCGTTCACAATGGCGACCTTATGGTTGAGGAGAAAGCGATCTATTCAATAGAAAAATTTCTTGTTTCCCGGAGGCTGATGTACTGGCAGGTATACCTTCATAAAACTGTTGTTGCCGCGGAAATGATGTTGGTGAATATTGTAAGAAGAGCCAAGGAGCTTATCAACAATGGGTTTACCGTTACCTCAACATCACACGCTTTCGATTTTTTCCTAACCAATGAAGTGAAGATGGAACCCGGCCCGCAATTCGAAAAGTTCTGCCTCCTCGACGATTATGATGTGATGGCAACTATCAAAAACTGGATGGATCATCCGGATATGATCTTATCAATGCTGAGCAGGCTGCTGATCGAGCGGCGTCTATTGAAAGTTAAACTGGGAGCGGAACAATTTGATGAAAAATGGGTTATTGAAATGAGGAATACTATTTGCAAAAAGTTAAATATCACAGAAAAAGAAAGCAGATATTTTATATTTACAGGGGAAGCCGAGAACACCACTTACGATCCCTCCGAGGAAAGAATAAATATTTTGTTTAAGGATGGCTCCGTTAAGGATATATCGGAAGTAGACAATGCGTTGATACACCAAACACTGTCTACGCCTGTGAAAAAATTCTATATTTGTTTTTATAACGCATAGACTATGCAATTTACTGCAGCTCAAATAGCCTTAATAATCAATGCAAGGGTGGAAGGCAACCCAGACGCAGTGGTGAGTTCATTCGGAAAGATAGAAGAAGCAAAGCATGGTCAGCTCGCTTTCCTCGCTAACCCCAAATATGAAGATTACCTATACTCTACCGGCGCTTCGGTGATCATTTTAAATGAGACCCAGGAATTAAAAGAACCGATCAATTCCACATTATTGCGTGTCCATGATCCTTACACTGCATTCGCAACTTTACTATCCAAATACCAGGAGATGGTTGAACAGCAGATGAACGGTATACAGGAGCCTTCCTACATTTCAAAATCCGCTGTACTGGGTGAGAACATTTTCGTTGGTGCCTTTGCTTACATCGGCGACAATGTAAAAGTTGGGAACAATGTGAAGATTTATCCCAATGTTTATATTGGCAACAATGTTTCTATCGGGGATAATTCGATATTGCATCCGGGTGTTCGTATATATCATGACTGTGTGGTAGGCAACTGTGTGAATATCCATGCCGGCACAGTGGTCGGAAGCGATGGATTCGGTTTTGCTCCCCAGGCGGATGGAAGTTTTAAAAAAGTTCCCCAGATCGGTAATGTTGTAATTGAAGACAATGTTGAAATTGGCGCTAACTCTACCCTTGACAGGGCAACGATGGGTTCAACACTTATCAAATCCGGCGCAAAGCTCGATAATCTCATACAGGTTGCCCATAATGTAGAGGTAGGCCATAATACTGTAATTGCAGCCCAGGCAGGAGTAAGTGGCAGCACAAAAATCGGCAATAATGTTATGATCGGCGGGCAGGCAGGCATCGTGGGCCATATACAGATTGCCGACAATGCCAAGATCAATGCCCAGAGTGGTGTAAGCAAGTCTATCAAAGTTCCTAATACTGCAGTAACCGGTTCCCCGGCATTTGAATATACCAGTGCTCTTCGCAGCCAGGCTGTTACAAGAAATCTACCTGAACTCGAGAAGCGCATCATAGAGCTTGAGAACATTGTAAAACAGCTCATGATGGAGAAGGTGGTACCATAATTCTGGAAGCTTTTTCCCTAAGGTTTCATACTTTCGTGCCTATGGAGAGGACCACCAGCAACGGAGATCATTTTCAACATACTATAAAATCAGAGATCACCATTTCGGGGGCAGGAATACATACCGGCCAGGCCGTTACGATGCGATTGAAACCTTCAGAGCCCAATACAGGGATTAGTTTCCAACGTGTTGATCTTAAAGGGAAACCGATTATTAAAGCAGATGTTGATAATGTGATTGAAACCAATCGGAGTACCACCCTCGAGGCAAATGGTGCAAGGGTAAGTACTATCGAGCACCTGCTTGCTTCGCTTGTAGGTATGCAGGTGGATAATGTGCTGATTGAAATTGATGGTGAGGAAATTCCCATTCTTGACGGAAGTGCGGAACCGTTTGTTGAAGCCCTTGAAAAAACCGGAACACTTAAGCAGGAAGCAAAAAAGATATATTATAGCATAGAGCACAACATCACTTTTGTTGATGAAGAGAAGAAAGTGGAGATGGTTGCCCTTCCCTATAATGAGTATCGAATAAATACACTTATAGATTTTAACTCACCAGTTCTCGGAACGCAGCACGCGGCTTTAAAAGATATTACCCAGTTCAATAAGGAAATCGCACCATGCCGCACTTTTTCTTTTTTTCATGAACTCGAATGGCTACTCGCTAATAATCTTATTAAAGGGGGAGACATCAACAATGCCATAGTTGTTGTTGATAAGCCGGTGACTGAAGACCAGGTGAGAAGAATATCAAAAGTATTTAATAAACATGATGTTAAAGTAAGTGAAGAGGGTATACTGAATAACCTGAAGCTTCGTTTTCCAAATGAGCCTGCTAGACATAAACTTCTTGATGTTGTCGGCGACCTGGCGCTTGTCGGGTTTCCATTCAAGGCTCATATCATTGCTAACAGACCCGGACATGCATCCAACGTCAGGTTTGCAAAAAAAATTAAGGAGCATATCAAGAAATACAAACACAGGCAGGATGTTCCCAAATACGATCCAAACAAACCTTCAATACTGGATATTCACGCAATCGAAAAAGTTTTACCTCACCGTTATCCGTTTTTATTGGTAGATAAAGTAATAGAGCTGTCCGATAAACATGTTGTGGCCGTTAAGAATGTTACCTATAATGAACCTTTTTTCCAGGGGCATTTTCCCGGAAATTGCGTGATGCCGGGTGTTCTGCAGGTTGAAGCGCTTGCGCAGGCCGGCGGATTTCTTGCAATTCCACGGGACACTGAAGATCAATATGACACTTACTTTCTGAAAATAGAAAATTGCAAATTCAAGCAAAAAGTAGTTCCCGGCGACACGCTTCTACTCAGGATGGAACTTTCCAATCCGATCAGGCGTGGAATATGCGAAATGAAAGGAACAATTTTCATCGGAGATAAACTGGTAGCGGAAGCAGACCTTGTAGCTCAAATTGTAAAAAGACCTAAAGCGTAAGTATGATTAGTCCGCTGGCGTATATACATCCTAATGCAAAGATCGGGAACGACGTTACTATAGAACCTTTCGCAGTTATTCATGATAATGTTTCTATAGGGGACAATACGCATATTATGTCTCACGCGGTGATCAATGAGCTTACAACCATTGGTCGCCACTGCAGGATTTTTCCCGGAGCAGTAGTCGGGGCAATACCGCAGGATCTGAAATTCGTTGGAGAAGAATCAACCGCTGTAGTTGGAGATTATACCACCATCCGTGAATGTGTTACCATTAACCGTGGCACAAAAGACAGATGGAAAACCGAGATAGGAAGTCACTGCCTGCTCATGGCCTATTCACATGTAGCCCACGATTGCATAATTGGCCATAACGTGATACTTGGAAATGCGGTGCAGCTTGCCGGACACGTTACCATAGATAATTATGCGATACTAAGCGGAATGGCCGGCGCCCACCAGTTTACGCATATCGGTGAACATACTTATATAGCAGGTCATACCGTTATCCGTAAAGATGTTCCCCCCTTCATCAAGGCTGCACGCGAACCTCTTTGTTATATGGGAATCAATATTGTTGGCTTACAACGCCGCGGATTTTCAAAGGAAAAAATTAACGAGATCTCTGATATCTACCATATACTTTTTGTAGAAAAAAATACAACCTCCGGTGCAGTTGAAAGTATCGAGAAAAATTTCGATTCAAGTGCAGTGAAGGAGCAGATACTTGAATTTATCAATAACTCCAAAATCGGAATTATCCGGAGACCTTCCAAAACTGCCACTGATGCAGATTTTACTTTCTGAAACAGGTAAACGGTTTAACCGGGACTGGATATTCCAAAACTTTTCCTATCAATTTAATTCAGGCGGCACTTATGCCATTACAGGACCAAATGGTTCTGGTAAATCAACATTGCTGCAGGTGATCGCAGGTGCTGTTGCGGCCAGCGAAGGAACGGTAACATACCATACAGAAGGTAAAAAGGTAGAGCCCGACAGCATGTTCCGGCATCTTTCCATAGCAGCCCCTTACCAGGAAGTGATTGAAGAAATGACGCTTACAGAATTCCTTCATTTTCATAAAACCTTCAAACCACTAATCAGCAATGTTTCGGTTAATAAAATAGTTGCTATGATTCACCTTGAAGAAGCTGAAGGAAAACAGATCCGTTACTACTCTTCAGGCATGAAACAAAGGGTAAAACTTGCGCAGGCTTTTTTTTCAGACACATCGGTATTGCTCCTTGATGAACCCTGTACTAATCTCGATGAAGATGGTGTCCAACTCTATCACCGGCTGATCAATGAGTACACGTTAAACCGCATAGTAATTGTAAGCTCCAATGATATCGGGGAATATGGTTTTTGCAAGGAGAAAATTTTTATGGGTGACATCGGAAGACAGCAGAAATCAGAAGTCAGATAATTTATCTCTGGCTTGCTATCAGCAAATTGAGATCCGTGTATTTAAGGTCAAAGCGTTGGCTCAGATGAAAATTTGTTAAAGCGCCTTTGAATAAATAAATCCCCGACCGCAAGTTTACTTTGTGCCATATCAGGTTTTCAAATCCTCCATTATCACCAGCCTCCAGAAGCAATGGCATAAGAACGCTGCTTATCGCCTGTGATGCCGTACGGGCAAACCCGGAAGGAATATTAGGAACGCAATAATGTATAACACCGTATTTCATGAAGATCGGATGCTCATGTGTTGTGATCTCAGCAGTTTCAAAGCATCCTCCCCTGTCTACACTAACATCTATCACTACACTTCCAGGACGCATGTTGCTTACCATCTCTTCAGTAACAACTACCGGAGTTCTTCCACCCTGGGATCCAAGCGCACCGACCGCCACTTCACAGGTTTTAAGCTGTTTCGACAAAATTCTGGGCTCGAGCACTGATGTCCACAATCGATGACCTATGTTGTTTTGCAGTCTTTTTAACCGGTATACACTGTTGTCAAAAACTTTCACTGATGCGCCCAATGCTATAGCTGCCCTGGCTGCATATTCACCTACTATGCCTGCTCCTAGTATGATCACTTTTGTTGGCGGAATACCAGAGATACCTCCGAGCAAAACACCTTTTCCATGGTTGGCAGAACCCAGGTACTGAGCGGCAATAAGCATTACGGCACTTCCGGCTATTTCGCTCATGCTCCTTACTATCGGATAGGTGCCGCTATCATCTTTCAGTGCTTCGAAAGAAATGCCTGTAACTCTTTTTTCCATCATTTTTTCCAACAGGGAAGCCTTCATCACTGACATATGAATCGGCGAAAATATCTGCTGGTTATATTGAAGAAACGGAAGGTCATCTTCCACTACAGGAGCTGATTTGACCAGTATCGGTGCTTTAAAAACCTCGGCCTTGTCGTAGACGATCTTAGCCCCTGCCTCGCTGTAATCCTTATCCCGGAAATGGGTTGGCTCACCGGCGTTATGCTCCAGCACTACATTATGTCCGTTACTCACCAGCACCCCTACTGCATCAGGTGTAAGTGCTATCCTGTTTTCCTGGAACGCTGTTTCTTTAGGTATGCCAATATGCAACTGCGCACCTTTCGGCTTTACATCCAGCGTTTCTTCGAGCGTTTCATAGCTAAAGGAAGTGCTGATGTGCGGTTTTGGATGAGACATTGATCTGGTATAATTTGACCTTACAATTTACGATTTACAATCGTCTTAAATTGAATACTTGTTTATATATGTTCAGTTCGCAATTTAAGAGACAGTTACCTTCCTTGTATGCCCATTTATTTCGGTGATGCCTATACGTATCGTTTCTTCCGGAAATAACGATGGCGCTTTTGCAGGCCACTCAACAAGGCAGGTCCACCCCGAATACAAACAATCCTCCACACCAGCCCGGATAGCTTCATCCTCATCCCGGCACCGGTAAAGATCTATATGATACACCGGACCCTTTTCCGTCTCATATTCATTAATGATCGAGAAAGTCGGGCTTCCCATAACTCCTTTTACTCCCATTTTCCGGCAAAGTGCCTGTATTAATGTGGTTTTGCCTGACCCCATCTCACCGGCAAATGTCAGTATACCTTTTCCCTTTACTGCATTATAAATCTGATTTGCAGCCTCATCAATATGTTCCAGTCCATATACCAGTTCCATGGAGCAAATATAAACTGAGCCAGTAAGAGTGAACCGGTATATTATACGAGTTGTTTATAGGATTTTCTACTGATGTTAATGATGTTTAACACATTGTGAAGCAGCGTTAAATGCAACAGGGTTTAGATATTAACACTGTTCGGAAAATCAACGATTCGGTAAATTTGCAGTATGGAAAAGACAAATTGGAAAGTTGAAGGAATGACTTGTTCCAACTGTTCTTTGACCGTTTCAAAGTACCTGGAAAAAGAAGGAAACCACAATGTGAAAATTAATCTCCTAAGTGGCGATGTAATATTTGATAAAGGAGGGGATAAAAATCTAGATCAGGTAATAAAAGGTATCGAAGAACTTGGATATACTGTAAAGACGGATAAGCAGGTTACAACCCCGCTTAAGAAAAAAATATTCAGCAACCATCTGCAGCGTTTTTTGTTCTGCGCAATTTTTACGTTTCCTCTTATGCTGCATATGATCGATCGCTGGGTTCATATCAGCTGGATCATGAATCCATGGGTTCAGCTTGCATTATGCCTTCCTGTTTATATAGTAGGGATGGATTTTTTTGGCAGAAGCGCCATCAAAAGTATAAGGAATGGTATGCCTAACATGAATGTGCTGGTGGCGATTGGAGCAACCGCAGCATTTTTATATAGTATTACTGGCGCAATTATATTTTCTGACCCTGAGTATTTATTCTTTGAAACAGCAGCCGCAATTATTACGCTGGTATTCCTTGGAAATTACCTGGAAGATGCTTCTATTGTATCCACACAACGCTCCCTGAACAGGCTTGCAAAGTCGCAGAAGGTTATCGCAAATATGATTGCCTTCAATGACAAATATGAAGAAGAGATCTTTCCGGTTGACAATGAATCTTTAAAGACCGGGGATCTTATCCTGATCAAATCAGGTGAGCAGGTTCCGGCTGATTCCAAGATATTAAGCGGAAGAGGAAGCGTGAATGAAGCGATAATTACCGGAGAGAGTATGCCAGTTGAAAAGGGACCGAAAGACAAACTTATCGGTGGAAGTATTTTAATTGATGGAATTATTAAAGCCCAGGTAATAGCTGAAGCGAAGAATTCAGTTCTGGCAAACATCGTAAATCTTGTAAAGCAGGCACAGGGAGAAAAACCACCCGTTCAAATGATGGCCGACAGGATCAGTGCGGTTTTTGTGCCCCTGGTACTTGGTATATCGGCGTTGACATTCACCATTAATATGTTCATTCTTGATGAAAATACATTTACACATTCTCTGATGAGAGCTATTGCTGTTCTTGTAATAGCATGTCCCTGTGCTATGGGTCTCGCCACACCTGCAGCCATAGCCGTAGGACTTGGCAGGGCAGCCAGAAATGGTATTTTATTTCGTAATGCAAAGAGTCTTGAATTATTTAAGAATATAAGCCAGGTAGTATTTGATAAAACAGGTACGCTTACTACAGGTGAATTTACAATCGGCAAATTCTATTCAACCATACCTGAGGAAGAATTTAAAAGGATCGTGTTCTCACTCGAAAAATATTCCAATCATCCGCTGGCTAAATCATTGACATCAACATGGAAAATAGCAGATGAAATAAGATGGTCGAGTACAGAAGAAGTGAAGGGTGTTGGCATGAAAGCTGAAACGAAAAGCGGCGACCGGTATGCTGCTGGATCTTTTAAGATCGCAGAAACAAAAATTCATGAAAAGAATCACAGCATTTATATTCTGAAAAACAATGAATTGATCGGTTGGATCGATATGCATGATGAGATAAGAAAAGAAGCATTCGCAATCATAGAATATCTCAAAAGAAAAAATATTAAAACTATCCTGTTAAGTGGTGACAGGTACGAGGCTTGTGAAATTGTAGCCAACCTGTTAGGGATAGAAAAAGTTATAGCTGAACAAAGTCCTGAAGAAAAGCTTGTGAAAATTGCAGAGCTCAATGCTGCAGCACCGACCGCAATGGTCGGAGATGGAATAAATGATGCACCTGCTCTTGCAAAAGCTACTATCGGAATATCTTTAAGTGAAGCTTCACAGGTGGCAATGCAGACCGCAGATGTTGTATTAATGGACAATGGATTGAAAAATCTGAAGCTGTCCCTTGGATTGGGAAAACATACCTATCTGACCATCAAACAAAATCTTTTCTGGGCATTCATTTATAACATAGTAGCAATACCTGTGGCAGCCTTTGGTTTGCTGACCCCAGCGTTTGGGGCGCTTGTAATGGGATTAAGCGATGTGGTACTTGCCGTAAATTCAGTAAGATTGTATGTGAAGAAGGTTGATTAATGCAATCCATACATTCCATACTGAAAGAATACTGGGGATTTCCAGGTTTCCGGCCATTACAGGAAGAAATAATCAATACAGTTCTGAAAGGAAATGATTGTCTTGCCCTTCTTCCGACAGGAGGGGGTAAATCCATTTGCTTCCAGGTTCCTGCAATAGCCATGGGAGGTTTATGCCTGGTGGTTACTCCGCTGATTGCTTTAATGAAAGACCAGGTAGAAAACCTGAGACGAAAAGGTATAACCGCTTTTTCGATTCATTCGGGAATGACCTGGAAAGAAGTATTGAATACTATGGAAACAGCAGGCAATAGTAATTGCAAATTCCTGTATGTTTCACCAGAGAGGCTCGAAACAAAAGTTTTTAAAGAATACCTGCCATCTCTTGGCGTAAAGCTCATAGCAGTAGATGAAGCACATTGTATCTCCCAATGGGGTTATGACTTCAGACCATCTTACCTCCGGATATCTTCATTGAGAGAAGAATTACCGGGAGTGCCGGTACTTGCTTTAACAGCTTCGGCAACAATGGAAGTGCAGAAAGATATTTGCGAAAAACTGCTTTTTGAAAAACAAACGATATTCAGACAATCATTCGAAAGGCCGAATCTGTCGTACAGTGTTTTTAATGTTGCCTCTAAGATCAATAAGGTTGAGGATGTTCTTGCGAAGGTTGAAGGAACAGGAATTGTTTACTGCAGGAGCCGGAGAAAAACAAAAGAGATCAGTGACCTACTGAATATGAAAGGCATTTCAGCAGATTTTTATCATGCAGGATTGCCACAGGAAGAAAGAAACGAGAAACAGGAGGCATGGCTAAAGGACAAAACAAGAGTGATCGTATGTACTAATGCTTTTGGAATGGGTATCGATAAGCCTGGCGTACGGGTCGTGTTGCATGCAGATGTACCTGACTGTCTTGAAAATTACTACCAGGAAGCCGGACGCGCAGGAAGAGATGGAAACAAATCCTATGCTGTTCTCCTGGCGAATGAAAAAGAATTAAAAGCGCTGGAGGCATCTGCCGATAAAAAATTTCCAGGGGAGGAAGAGATCAGGAAAACATATAAAGCATTGATGAATCATCTTCAGATCCCCGCGGGTATGGGTGAAGGAAAATATTATGAGCTTGATGCACCTGTTTTTATTAAAGATTTTCAACTTGATGGGGGAATCGTATTGTCTGCACTGAAAACTCTTGAACAGGAGGAACTGCTCTATTTCAATGAACAGGTTTTTATGCAATCAAAACTGCAGGTAATCGCAACCCGTGAAAGGCTGATTGAATTCGAAAAAGAACATCCTGAACTGGAGTCCTTACTGAAAACCATTTTGAGAACTTATGAAGGAGTATTAGACCAGCAGGTTACTATAAACGAAAAGGGGATATCAGCAATACTTAAAAAATCTGTCGAAGAGATAACTAAGCAATTAAAAGAACTCAATAAATACTGCGTCATTGAATACACGCCGAGAAAAGAAAAACCACAGGTTTACCTGTTTCAAAACAGGGTATCGGCCGGTGATCTTAAGATCAATATGATACGGTATAATAAACGTAAAAAACAATTTGAAGAACGCGCCAGGGAAATGCGTAATTACGTTTATACATCAGCATTATGCAGAAGTGTAATGATCGGGAAATATTTTGGTGACGACCAGCTGAAGCCATGTGGCATCTGCGACAACTGTATTAATAAAAAGAAGAAGGATGTAAGTGCTGCCGAATTCGACCACCTCAGCTCCACGATAATGAATGAAATAAAACTTTCTCCTGTTACGATGAAAGAATTGTTTGTAAAATTGAATACAGTGTCAAAAGACAAAATAAAAGAGGTTCTAAGATTTCTTCAGTCTGAAGAAAAAGTGGTCATAAATAATTCAGGAAAAATGTCTTTAAGAAGTACTCTTTTTCCTGCTGCGTCCTCCTAATCCTAAAGCGCCCAAAAGAGTTCGTGTAATAATGCTGGCAGCTGTTCTGCCGATCTGCCTGGTTACAGAGTTTTCAAGCACCATTTCCACCGTAGATTTCTCCGGCTTTGCCGGCCGCCCTACAGGGCGCTTTTGTTCTGCTTCAGCAGTACGTTCCGCAGCCTCATCAAGCTTGGAATTCAGGATCTCATAAGCGCTTTCACTATCAACTTCTTTGTCATACTTATTTCTGAGTTTTGATTTTGCAACAATATCCGAGATCTCTCCCGCAGTGAGCACATCCATTCTTGAAGATGGAGGTATGAGCATCGTGTGAACGATAGGACTTGGAATACCTTTTTCATTCAGTAGTGTAACAAACGCTTCTCCGGTTCCGAGCTGGGTCATCAGGCTATCAACATCATAGAATTCCGTTTCAGGATAGTTTTCTGCAGCCTGTTTTATTGTTTTTCTGTCAGCAGCAGTAAAAGCCCTCAAAGCATGCTGGATTTTTAAGCCTAGCTGGGCAAGCACTCCGGCAGGAATATCCTGAGGGTTCTGGGTACAGAAAAATATTCCAATCCCTTTCGAGCGGATCAGTTTAATTATTGTCTGGATCTGCTGTAACAGTGCATTTGTGGCTTCCTGGAACACAAGGTGAGCTTCGTCAATGAACAGAACCAGCTTTGGTTTATCCAAATCTCCTTCTTCAGGCAGAGAACCATACAATTCAGCGAGCAGGCTTAACATAAAAGTTGAAAAAAGTTTCGGCCTGTTCTGCATGTCGGTAACCCTCAGCACACTTACCATACCCCGGCCATCGTCGGAAATCCTGATAAGGTCATCCACCTCAAAAGAGGGTTCGCCAAAAAATACGTCGGCACCCTGTTGCTGTAGCTCTATTACCTTACGCAGTATGGTGCCTGTTGTGGTAGTAGAAATTTTTCCATATTCCTTTTCGATTTCCTTTTTACCCTCGTCGCCGACATATTGAAGAAGTTTAATAAAATCTTTAAGGTTTAGAAGGGGAAGATGCTTGTCGTCGCAGTATTTAAAAATCAGCGCCACCACACCTTCCTGTGTATCATTAAGGCCCAGGATCTTTGATAGCAGGACGGGGCCAAATTCAGTAACGGTTGCCCTTATGCGTACGCCCTGTTCATTGCTGATCGTTAAAAAATCAACCGGGGCCCCGGATGGTTTGAATTCACCACCTGTGTGGGAAAGGCGTTCGGTGATTTTATCATTAATGGTTCCCGCCGCCGCGATTCCGCTAAGATCTCCTTTTATGTCCATCAGTAAAACGGGTACGCTTGCATTACTGAGACCCTCGGTTAATACCTGCAGTGTTTTAGTTTTTCCGGTTCCTGTGGCTCCGGCAATCAACCCATGACGGTTCATTGTTTTCAAAGGAAGAAAAACATCTGTTCCGGTTAGGGGAACGCCGTCGAGCATGGCAGTACCGATTTTAAACTTTTCACCTTTAAAAGCAAAGGATTCGGTAATTAGCTTTATGAATGCATCCTTATTCGCCATAGATCAGCTTTGATTGTAATGTACACATATTAACAAAAAATTACCCACCTATCAGTATAAGATACAAATTGATTAAATTTATTTACCGTATGTTTATTTTCAACGAATTAAATTTATCGTATGGAAGGCAAAAAAACGAAAATACTATTATGTGAGGACGATCAGAATCTTGGGATGGTACTGAAGAATTATCTTGAGCTGAATGATTTTGATGTGACGCTGGAAAGGGATGGCAGGCTGGGACTTGCGGCATTTCAGAGGGAAAAGTTTGACATCTGCCTTCTGGATATCATGATGCCTCATATGGATGGATTCAAGCTCGCTGAAGAGATCCGCGATGTGGATCCCGATATACCGTTATTCTTCCTTAGCGCGAAAACCATGAAGGATGATATTATCCAGGGTTATAAGCTCGGCGCAGATGATTATATCACCAAACCATTCGACAGCGAAGTACTATTACTCAAGATTCGTGCGATTCTGAAACGTAATGAAGAAGGAAACAAGGAACAGGAAAATAAAGAGTTCGATTTAGGTTCGTACCATTTCAACCCCAAGCTGAGGGAGTTGAGCCATGATGGAAAAATGCAGACGCTTTCCCCAAAAGAAAACGAGTTGCTGAAGTTGCTTGCTGAACACCTTAATGATCTGCTGCCGCGCGAACATGCGCTTAAGAAAATATGGGGAAGTGATACTTATTTCAATGGAAGGAGTATGGACGTATATATCGCAAAACTGAGGAAGTACCTCAAAGATGATACGAATATAGAGATAGTGAATATTCACGGTAATGGATTCAGGCTTGTGGTGCCGCAAAATGCTTGATAGGTTTACTCCGGCCTTTTGAGATTTACCTAAAATAGCTCCCCGTGCTTCGGCTTCCCTAAATGCTGGTATGCTTTGGCTGTAGCCTCCCTGCCACGTGGGGTACGTTTCAGAAAACCCTCCTGGATCAGGAAAGGCTCATACACTTCTTCTATAGTGCCGCTTTCTTCTCCTACCGCTGTTGCAATGGTATTCAATCCCACCGGGCCCCCTTTGAACTTGTCAATAATAGTGACAAGGATCTTATTATCCATATCATCGAGACCATGCTCATCAACATTCAAAGCCTTCAGCGAATGCTGGGTTATGCCGAGATCGATAATACCATTATGGAGTACCTGCGCAAAGTCGCGCACCCTTCTCAATAATCCATTTGCAATTCTTGGAGTGCCTCTGCTTCTGCGTGAAATTTCTTCGGCAGCATCTGAAGTGATCTTTACGCCGAGGATCTTGGTAGAACGCAAAATGATATTGTTGATCATTGCCGATGAATAATATTCAAGTCTCGATTTGATCGCAAACCTCGACAACAACGGCGCCGACAATAGCCCACTTCTTGTGGTAGCCCCTACAAGAGTAAAAGGATTCAGGTTTAATTGGATACTACGAGCACTGGGACCTGTATCGATCATAATATCGATGCGGTAGTCTTCCATCGCAGCGTATAAATATTCTTCAACCACCGTACTGAGCCGGTGGATCTCATCAATAAATAACACATCATGCGGTTCAAGATTTGTCAGCAGGCCGGCAAGATCACCAGGCTTTTCTATTACAGGTCCCGATGTTTCTCTGATGTTTACCCCAAGTTCATTTGCAACGATCCTGCTGAGTGTTGTTTTACCAAGACCAGGAGGACCGTGAAATAACACATGGTCCAATGCTTCATTGCGCATTTTCGCAGCCTTGATAAATATTTTAAGATTTTCGATGATCTGTTCCTGTCCAGCGAAATCAGCGATAACTGAAGGACGGATATTATTTTCAAATTCTTTATCTGATGCGCTTAAAGATCGTACGTCGGCATTGAGATTGTCATTGGACATATTTTATAAAATTAGGACTAATTTTAAAGATGAATTACGATGAATTTATCGGTAGTCTGTCATCTGACCAGCCACCTCAAAAAATTCCAGCTGTGCTGAAAGCATTGTGGTATGATGGTAAGAATGACTGGGAAGGTTCGCACAATATTGCACAGGATATCGATGATAAAAACGGATCGTGGGTTCACGCATACCTGCACAGGAAAGAAGGCGATATATCCAATGCACATTACTGGTATTTACGCGCCGGAAAAAGTGAACCCCGTATGACACTCAAAGAAGAATGGGAATCGCTGGTAAGAAATTTCATTGAACAAGCTTAATGCCTGTTTTGGTAAACTCTATCTTGCGTTGCTTATAAAGATTCCCTGTTGTCATCTTGAAAGTTTTCTTGCTCATTCCGAAAAAAGAATAGATGTCGTCGGGGTCCGATTTGTCGTTGTAAGGAAGGTAGCCATTATTCTCATCGAGCAGGTCAAGGATCTTCTGTACTTCATCTTCAACTTTCTGATAACCGGGTCTGCCCACCACCACATCTATTTTGTTGTCAGCCGATATTTTTTTGATGAATCCATTGAATGAATCACCGATCCTGATTTCCCTGAACACTTCGTTGAAGTGCAATACTCCTGTATGTTTATGGTTAATGATCATCATATAACCTATATCAGAGCGTCTAAGCACTGTCAGGTTAACCATATCCATTTCCTTAACGGTCAGGGAATCATTGCTGAGTAACTGTTCTATTTTTTCTGTTGCTGTAAGGCGGCCGGTTCTTTCGTCGATATAGATCTTTACGAGATATTCTTCACCCGGATACATCTGCGTAAGCTGTTTTGATCGCGGAACAAAAAGATCCTTCATCAATCCATTATCAAGAAAAGCTCCCTGCTGAGTTACGCCCACTGCTTTCAGTCTTACAATCTCTCCTGCCTTTCCTTTCGGCTCCTGCGTTGTTGCAATCAGGCGGTCATCTGAATCGTGATAAAGAAATACTTTAACCACATCGCCCACTTTTGCATTTGCAGGCAAATATCTCCTGGGCAGCAGTATTCCATCTTTGCCGTCATCGAGGTAAACACCAAAATCAACCTCTCTGCTGATCTTCAAATGATTGTATTCTCCCACATTTATCATGTCAGAAAATTAGGATTAAAAACTGAAAAGTGACGTCGGCCCTTTAACTTGTGATATGAAAAAAATTCTTGTGGCATGTATGGCTGCTTTCATCATGATAGCCATGCCAAAATTAATGCTTGCACAGCAGAAGCCTGTTCTTAATCATATTGCAGTGTATGTAAAGGATCTTAAAACAAGCACTGCATTTTATAGTGATGTGATAGGCATTGATACCATACCTGAACCTTTCCACGACGGAAAGCATACCTGGTACGGAGTATCTGAAAACAGCCATCTTCATCTCATACAGGGCGCGAAGGAGATTACCAAACACGATAAAAATATTCATCTATGTTTCAGTGTACCTTCAATTGAAGATGTTATTGCCAGGCTGAATAAAAATAGTGTTCCATTTGAGAGCTGGACGGGAGAAAAAATGGCTGTGACCACCAGGGTTGACGGGATCAGGCAATTATATTTTACAGACCCCGATGGTTACTGGATTGAAATAAATAATGATTATCCTAAAAACGCGAACTAGATAAATGCTTCAGCAGTCGACAGTACAATTTCTTAGAAATTTAAAGAAGAATAATAAGAAAGAATGGTTTGATGCCAACCGCACTAAATATGAAAGCGCGAAAAAAGATGTAGAGGATCTTTCAGTTGAAATAATAAAAAGGCTTTCACATACAGATGATTCAATCGCACATCTTCAGCCAAAAGATTGCATGTTCCGAATTAACCGCGATGTGCGATTCAGTAAAGATAAATCTCCCTATAAAACAAATATGGGAGTATACTTTTCTAAAGGCGGGAAGAAAGGTATTAACGCAGGATATTATTTTCATCTTGAACCGGGTAGCAGTTTTGTAGCGGGCGGACTATGGATGCCTATGCCCCTGGAATTGAAAAAGGTGCGGCAGGAAATAGATTACAGCTGGGACGAGTTCAGCAAAATTACCGGCAGCAAAAAATTCAAATCAGTTTTTGGCGATCTCGACATGAGCAATGAGTCTGCATTGAGCCGGCCGCCAAAGGGATATGAAGCAGATAATCCTGCTATCAGCTATTTAAAATTGAAAAGTTTTATTGCTACCACGAAAATTAAGGATGCTGATCTTACCTCAAAAGATCTCGTAAAAAAAGTAACCGTCCACTTTGAATCGCTCAAACCCCTGATCGATTTTCTTAACCGCGCTATTGAAGAATAGCTATAAAAGATCTCAGGTAATTCTGTTATCTTAGGAGTCACAAAACAACCTGACAGCTTATGAAAAGGAACTGCATCATTACCGCGTTCTTATTTATTCTATGCGCAACTGCAAGTGCGCAAACTTCTACACAAAGGATATATATCAAGGGAGGCAATAGCGCCTGGGAAAATTTCATGAAAGAAATTTTCAGGTATCCTGATTTTGAACAGGGAATTGTGGAATATAAGAACGGTCAGCGTTTCAAAAGCAATATGAATTACAATAAAGTACTGGGAACAATACAATTCATCGACGAAAAAGGAGATACACTGGCGATTACCAATGAAGAAAGCATCAGCTCAATCAATATTGGCGATGATGTATTTATATATGCTCCAAATTGCCTGCTGTTGTTGAAAAAAAGTGATAAAGCCACTTTGTACAAAAATGAGATGGTGAGGATCGCGGATAAACTCAAAACTGGAGGCTATGGTATTCCTAATACTGCAGGAACTATTGAATCTATCGACCGGATTGATACCAAGCTGAATTACAACCAAATGGAAATCAATGAAAGTCTTTTGATCAGCAAAGTGACCACATTTTATATAGAGAATGAAAATGGTGAAATGTTGACTGCTTCAAAGAAAAATGTGCTAAACATGTATTCAAAACATGAGGATGCCATAAAATCGTTCATTAAATCCTACGGTCTTGACTTTACTAAAGAAGACCATCTGATTGAGCTTACAGTTTTTCTCTCAACGCTCTGATATTCAAAAGTTTAAAATAAGGCTTTTCACAGGCATAATTTTTTAATTATAGTAATGGAGGACACATTTCATGTCTTCAGACTTAAAATAAAAAATTACTTTATGAAAAAGCTATTAGTTATTCCGTTGATTGTGTTGAGCTCGGGTCTATTTGCCCAAAAATTTCAATTCGGTTTGAAAGGTGGTGTGAACGTGAGCAATTTCACCAATACAAGCTTCAATAATGTAGACAACAAAGCAATTGTAGGTTTGCATGGTGGTGCATTGCTCAGCTTGTTGCTTGGTGATCATTTCGCCATACAACCTGAAGCGCTTATTTCCACACAAGGGGCAAAACTTGCATCAGATCAGGGTTTTGATGATGGTAATTACAAATTAACATATCTGACCATTCCGGTTATGCTGAAAGGAAGATTTAATGGTGGCTTCTATCTTGAAGCGGGCCCGCAGTTCGGATTTAAACTTTCCGAAAGCATTCCAGGTGCAAACAACACTGAAAATTTTGCAAAAAACGCTGACTTTGGCGTTGGCGCAGGTTTGGGTTTCCATGGTAAGTCAGGTTTAGGCATTGGAGGCAGATATGTTTTAGGATTATCTAAAGTGGGCGATTTTGATAAAAGCGAATTCGCAGATCCAAACTTCAAAAATGGAGTCATACAGGTGTCTTTATTCTACACTTTCCTGAACAACAGGGATAATCCGTAACATTTATTTATTTATCCGTACCTGAAAGAGCATTCCAGATTCATCCCTTATTCCCTTACTCGCAATGAATAATTCACCTGAAGGGGTAAATGTTATCCCTTCAGGCTGAATAATTGTTTCTTTATTAAGGTCAATAAGTGACCTGATATTTTCAGTCAGCTTCATTCGTAACAGATGCGCCCTTGTTCCATCAATGATGTACAACAAACCCGTAACCGGACTGATATCAAGATCCGAAGGCTGAAAAACCGTCTGCACATTTTTTGTCTGCATTTTGCTGAACACGCGATTCCGCAAATCAATTCTTAATGCAGGATTCACAGGCATTGATTTAGATACAAGACTAAAAGCATAAATACTTTTATAATACTGGCTGGCATCTTCGGTCCCTTTGATTGTCACAAGCAATCGTTTATTTTTTTTATCGAAGCATAATCCATTTACATTTTCCTTTACAGTAAGGTGAGTGCCAAATTCCTTTACCTCAGGCTTTTCAGAATTGTAACTGATAATTTCGAGAATGCGGCCATCAGCACAGGCCACATATGCATCATTGTTTACAAGAACAAGCCCTTCATAGTCCCCTGGAGGACCAAATGGAATTTCACGTTCTATTGCTCCGGAATCCAGATTGAATATAAATATGGAACCGATTTCCTCCTGGAGGCATGCCAATTTTCCTGGAGAATAATAATCAATGGCTGAAATAGTTTTAAGAATGGCTGGCAGATCCCATTTGCGGGTAATTTTTACTACACCGGATGTTAAAGATGGAATAGTTGTGTCTGCAATAAAAGTATTAGGAGAATCAACAAAGCAAAATCGTTCAGTTGCTTTTGCCCTTGAAATTGACAAAATAAGTATTAATATTAATAATAATATATTTGAAAATCTTCTTTTTGTCACTTTTTAACAATATTGTGTACAATAAACACAAATATTTTCCTTAAATACCATATATTTGTGATCTGATCAAGTCAAAATCGAATATTAGAATAATAAAAATATAATTACTGTTTTAGTCCCACTGGTGAAGTAACACAAACGATTCAATAATCAGGGTCCTTAACAGAAAGTTTTTCATATGGCAAGCAATCGTTAGAGCCTACTGTTTCTACAGTGGGCTATTTTTTTGTTGATATTTTTGACTAATTTAATAGATTGTTAACTACGATTGCTTTTCATGGCCCCGTTCCGCGGGGTTTTTTGTTGGAGTTAAACATAAAAAAATCCGGCAACAATCAGCTGCCGGATCGTATAAATACTGAGAATTCTCTTATTAATTTTTACTCCTGAGCATCTTTATAGTCTGCACTAGCCTTCCATTGATTCTTAATGCCACAATATAAACACCATTGGTATTAGATCTGATTCCATTCAGGCGCAGTGTATTATGTCCTGCAGGCATGCTGCTGTAATTCTGTCTCAATACCAATCTGCCTGTGAGATCATAAATCTCAGCACTGATCTTGCTTCCATTAACAGGGTTGTTGAAATCAATATTCATGATGTCGCTGAACGGATTCGGATACACTTTCACTTTATATTCATTCAAAACAGGAACTGCAGTAGTGGTAGTGCTGTCGAGCGTGCTATTCGACATGTAGAGAGTAGTACCACCCTGCGCATCTGAGTAGTCATAGATGATCATTCCACCGTTGAAGCCCCATTGTGCTGCAGCGGTTGTAGAGAAATCTATCAGCAGTTCTCCATTTGCATCAGGAACAATGTCACTGATATAAACAACTTTCGTTGAATTCATCCATGAGTTCAGATAAACAGTTCTTCCGTTTACAGTGTATGATGCTGTATAATTGCCCTTAAACCATCCCGGTGTGCTCGAGCTTCCCACAAAACCAATTCTGTATTTCCTGGTATGACTAAGCCCTGATAATTTCATCTGGCTCTGCTGGCCATTATCGAGCCAGAAGTCAGACATAAGTACCGCATCAGGAACCACTCCTGTATTGGCGCCGGTATTCGCTCCTGCATTGAATTCACCGTTAAACACTTTTGTACAGGTAAGTTTAATGCCAGAGTTTACGCCATTCTGATTGATAAGATTATCAAAAATAAATTCTGTGAGCGGGTTTACTTCAAGATTGTTCCAGGGGAACGCTGCATTCACAACTGTACTGTTAAAGTTCACCAGCACTATTGATGATGGCGTAACGATATAGTATTTGTTACTGTATTCAGAAACATTTACATCATTCTTTGCTCTTATCCTGTACCAATATTTTGTATTAGCAGCAAGATTACTATCTGCATACACAGTGGTATTAGCGGGTAATGTAATGTTTGTCACACCTACAGAGAATAATGAATCCCTTGCGCGTTGGACTTCATAACCATCGGCAGCATTTTCAACATTAGTTCTATCGGACCAGGTTAAAAAAGCACTTGTTCTGCCTGTAGGCTCAGCATACAGGTGTTCAGGGTTAAGGATGGTTACGGACGGCCCTAGTTCTTCAATTACCACCGCATTCAGGTAAGTAAATGCAGAGCTGTTTACCCTTAATACAGAAACGGTGATCTGGCCACTTGCATCAGGAACAAGATTATTAAGATTCGCAGACCTTGTTGTATTGTATCGTGCATCGAGTGTAGATACCTCGGTGCCGAATGAATACTGTGCAGTTGCTATTAATCCTTCATTCTGACTTCCAATAAATTCAAGGTTGTACAGTTTTGCGGGATCTAGTCCACCTATACGGATCGTTTTTGGAGGGCCATTGTCTGCAAGACCACTTTCAAGAACTGCATCGGGCACAATACCTGAATTATTTCCTGAAATATGACCAAGTGTTGTTGTACCGCTCCATGCGTTGACAGTTGTAATGGAGAAAGTTGTAGCAACATTATTTTCATCAAGAAGTTTGGTAATAGTATTCCCCGCCGCTTTATTTCCAAGCCAGTTATTCCATGGCGCAGGCGCAGATTTACCTGTGGCACCAAGGTTAACAAATACAGAGCGGGTTTTCGCATCTGCAACGACAATGGAAAAATTAACTGATGATGAAGCTCCATTATTATCGGTAGCAACTACGGTCAGGTTATAAAATCCTACATTATCATTGGTTGGATCAATAGTGATCCTGTAATCGGAACCGCCGATTTTGCTAATGGAAACGAATGCCGGTTTCTTTGTTATTTTAACTGTGACCACATCTCCCGGGTCATCTGTAATGGTGAAATCTTCAATTGCAGTTTGCCCGGTTTTGCCATACATATTGGCAAGCGAGGTAATAGCCGGAGGATTATTTCCCGCTTCGAATTGAACAGTATTACTCTTCACTCCTTCTCCACCGCCATTGTAACCCACCACGTAATAATAATACAATGAGAGAGGCGAAGTGGTCATGTCGGTAAATGCATTGTTGTTTGCACCAACAGTGGACAGCAATGTGAAAGTATTGCCATCGGTAGACCTGTACACCCTGAATCCAGATTCATTTGTTGAGTTATCCTGCCATGTCAGGGTTATTGAATTATTCGCTCCCCCTATTGCTGACAATTGGGTAGGCGCAGCAGGAGTTGACGGTGCGGCAGGAGTAGTTGCAGTTACGAAGTTTGTAAATGCTGATTCACTGCTTGCTGTTATAGCGCGGATCTTATAGAAATAAGCTTTAGATGCCGTTAATCCTGAATCTGTGTAGGACGTGCTGTTTCCTGGAGCTGTGCCGATCGGAGCATATGTGCCTGTGCTTGTTGTAGTCGACCTTACAATTTCAAATCCGGTTTCATTATTACTTACATCATTCCAGTTAAGTACGATCTTGTTGTATGCAGCAGCTGTGGCTGTTAAACCTGTTGGCAAAGCCGGGGCAGGTTCTACAGCGGCAGTAGTGAACGTAAAGAAATTCTTCGGAACCTTCTCTCTCACAAGTCCGGCATTGTTGGTCCACCACAATTCCATATTATATCCGTTGATACCCTGGAAGAATGTTACAGCGATAGTGTGGTATCCCTGGGTTAAGGTACTTGTTCCAAACCTGCTCCTGATACCATGAATGCTGTCGTTATTTACCAGTGGTACCGCAGTTGAAGTGTAAGGAACATCTATGTATACTTTACTGCCATC